>Ga0184615_10000028_pt1 | contig 97724 bp, 93 predicted proteins | sample PLM4_65_coex_FD_133134 | JGI IMG/M metagenome (GOLD analysis project Ga0184615, IMG submission 133134) | Groundwater sediment microbial communities from an aquifer in East River, Colorado, USA - PLM4_65_coex | ecosystem: Environmental > Terrestrial > Soil > Riparian zone | place: USA: East...
AGATTCTAGGTTCAGACTGGCTGGCAAGATGGCGTCAGCTGCAAGGCGCCGCAAGGACGACCCCCCGGAGCGTACTCAAGTGTACGTGAGGAGGGGCGTCCGCCGCGGCAACGCAGCAGATGGCGCCATATCGCCAGCCAGTAAAGCCGAAGTGGTGGAATGGCAGACACGGCGGACTCAAAATCCGCTGCGGGCAACCGCGTGGGGGTTCAACTCCCCCCTTCGGCACCAAGTTTTTCTCTCGTTGTTTCAAAGGATTATGTAGGTGCTGGGTAATCGATTCCGTTTCCTTTGTATTCCGCAGATGGCTAGATTGTGTCAAAACTGTGCTAGTAGTCCGAGTCGGGATGACTGTGTCAGGAACGTTTGAGGCGGGTTGGCGGTGAATCGCCGCCAGCTTGCTCACCCCTTCCGATAAATCGGCCTCAGACACGATCGCATAACGACGGTACACGGACTCTGTCTTGTGGCCCGTCAACTTCATGGCGACGGACCGTGATACACCGGCCCGCTCCAGGTTTCTCACGGCGGTCCGCCGGAAATCGTGAAAGAGGTGCTCCGGCACTCCCGCTTCTTCGCACGCACGTTCCCACTGTGTCCTGAAATCCCTGAAGCGACGCCCTGTGCGATGGAAGACCCAGGGGATGATTTGTCCGGTCTCGCGTTCGAGAGCGGTGGTATAGGCGCGCTGGTGCTCGAGTAGCGCGGCCAGAGTAGAGAGCGCGCGAAAGGGAAACGTTCTGCCTTCGTCATTTTTCGTGAAGCCGGGATCAAGCCGGACAGTTCCGGCATTAAAATCAACGTGCCGCCACTCAAGGGCCAAGATCTCTCCGCGCCTCCATCCGGTGAAATAGGCGAATTCGGCAACGGGCTTGACCTCCGAAGACAGCCGGCTGAGCACCTTCCAAAAATCTGATTCCTCGAAAAAGCCCGTCCGCGTATTGCGCACTTCGATGGAAGGAATGTAGGGGCGCTGTGCGAGCCTCCCCGCTCGCATGGCCAGCGTGAACATCCGCTTGAGAACGGCCAGTTCGTATTTGATCGTGGCGGGTTGCGGCGGTTTGGTATCCTCCTCACGAAAACGGATGTAGGCCGTAATCCGATCGCTCGTGATATCGAGGGCCCGCGACATGTCAAAAAACGTCCGGAGCCTGGCGATCACCTCGTGCGCCCGCTGCTCCGATTTACGGCGGTTCACTCGGTAGTCATCGATGACCATTTGGGCCAGGTCTTCAAACGTGGTCCGTTCAGCGTCCGGGCCGACAAGCCGCCCTTGCCCCATTTCCGAAAAGCGGCGACGAAGCAATTTGACGGCCTCGGTCCGAATCACCGAGCGAGAAGACTCCCGATGGATCTTGCCCCGAAAGCAATACTGAATCCACCAGATTGATCCGCGCAAATACACCCGCCCCAATCCGCGGGCCTTCACGACGGCCTTCTTCCTTTGCGCTGCTGATCTCGCCTCTCGAGATACTCCGAGACCGCTTGGCGGATGAGCTCGCTCGCGGCGGCGTTCTCGTCCAGAGCGGCCAGCATCAAGCGTTTATGCAGCTCCCGTTGAAACGCCACAGTGGTCACAATGAATCCCTCACGGCTTTCCGCCCGGCGCTTGGCCATATGAAGCATTGTGATATTGCAATACTCCACATGTCAAGTTTTTTTAGAAGCCTGCCAGCGGCGGAGCCCCGCCTCTGAGAATCGAAGGCACTTCCGTGATAAACGGCGGGCAAAAGGAAGACGGTTGGCGTGGCGATACAACCAGCGCGGCGAGACGCGAAGAATTTGGGCGGCGTCCTCAGCCGTGAGTAACTGATCGGTCGTAGCACTCTTGGGCTCCGAATCCCCGGCGGGAGGGACGGTGGGAGTGGCGAGCAGACGGGCGGTCAAGACGCTTTGGATCGCCGCCAGCCTCGCGAGGAGCGACGGGATCTGCTCCGGAGGAAGTGCGGCGAGCCGATCGTGGTCTGGAAATAGCGTATCCATCGTGGAGGCGACTCACGTTGCTCAGAGCAGCATAGGCGAGCCAAGATGCAGATATGATCGACATTTTGGCCTGATTGGACGCGATTTTGGCGTCGCGCCGTGGATCTCCATAGAATCGACTAACGCTTCGCCGATCGAGACACCGCGCCGTGTTCGGTGGATCGGAGCGAGCGTTTGATCCGGGAGCCGGACCAACCGTCCAGAATTGAATGGGATCGGCCACGGTGGCCGATCCCATTCAATTCTGCCTGAGAACCGGGAGTTGGACCGGCCAGCTTCAGGCCACTGTGTAGCTCATAATGAAGGAGCCGGTTAGCGAGCGCAGGCTCCCCCGGCGCTCGGAGTGGCCCACCCGGCCGGCGAAGAGGATCAAACCACGTCTTGCCGAGCTGGATGCCCATCCGTTGCTGCGGTTGATCGGAACGATCGTCCTATACCAGAGGCTGGACGCACATGTACAGCATGGGGTGGCTTCCGACATGGGGTCGGATGCCACCCCATGCTGCCGACCGAATCACCGAGCGGGGCAGACGGGCATGGCGTTTGACACGGTGTCACATGCCATGCCCGTCTACCCCGCCCGTGTCGCGAGGAACCGACGCATCGCGGGGAGAGGCCCTCTGTGGGGAAAACCCACATAGCAAAACGAGGGCACAGCTCAGGGGTTCATGACCATCTTCATGAACTCCCCGTCCGGATCCCCCTCGATGGCGCCACCTTCATGAACATGTTCATGAAGCCGCCACGGACAGCTCGCAATCGAGGCCCCGGCGAGTTCGGTCACACGCTCGATCGTCTCCGCCGGCATCGTGTGAAAGCGCGCGTAGTGTCCCACCATGACGGACTCGCCTGCTCAGAAAATAGCCCATTTTCATGCCGCGGGGTGAGCCGGCGGCTCATGAAAACTAACTTGCGAGTACCTTGATCCGCACCGCGCCATAATCAATGGCCAACGGCTTTTGCGTAACGCCCACGATCCTGGCCAGGAGTTCAACGCTCGGGAGCCGTTTGTCCTTCAAACTTTCAAGGCGACCGATCACCGACTGCGGCAATTGAAGCGCGTTGGCGAGCTCCGCTTGGGTGAGCCCAGAGCGTTCCCGCGCGGTCTTGATGGCCCGAGCGATCGCTACCCGAAGACGCGCGCGGTTCAGCGCCGCGCGGTACGCAGGATCGCGCTCATTCTCCTTAAGATAGTCCTTGAGTGATCGGGTATGTGGAATTGTTTTTTTCATCATGATCGGCGACTCCCAGCCAGAGACATCGTCTCCTCAGATAAAGGCCGCCATACGCCGACGGGCGGTTTCGATTTCACGTGGCGGCGCTTTTTGACTCTGCTTTTTGTACGCATGCAGTAAAATCATTCGGGTTCCCTCGATCATCACATAGAAAATCCTCGTACGGGGCGGAATTCGAAGTTCCCACAGCTTCCCTTCGATCTGTCGCATCGACACGAGCGGCGCCTTCAGTCCGTGGGCCGCAAGGTCCTCAAGAACGGCATCGATCTCGGCGCGCTCATCGAGGGGAAGCGCCTGCACATACTCTGCAACCGGAGAACGGCCGCTCGCCGTGAGATAAAACTCAATCGCAATCATAGCCAAATAGATATATCATGTCAAGCGCACAGAGAGTGTAATAACGCTCCAGAGGATCGAGTGTTCCTTTGTAATCGGCATCGCGGAATGCGCCCTCCGCGAACAGACACTGAAAAAAACTGAGGGGGATCATACGCCAAGCGTTTTGGTCAGACAAGACTGGGAGGGGAATCAAAGCCGGTTCTCCGCCCTGCGGCGGCCGCTGGTCAGATCCCGGGGCCGGACCCAACGTGCAGATTGGAATGGGATCGGACACCGTGTCAAACACCATTCAGTCATGCATCAAGCCTGTGGGCTGATAAAAAGGCGGTGGCGCTCGGGAGTCGAGAAGGACCCTCATCACGCACAGGCTCGGGCCGATCGCCGAAGCTGGCGCGATGCGGTCATCCGCGAAGGGCCCATCAGTTCAGGGTGCTGGGATCCGAAGAACGAGGCGGCGCGGCCACGGTCTCGTGGGCGTGGAACCGGTCTGTCGTAGCGCCGAGTCGACGGGTGTTGGAGCCGGCGTGTTCCCGTGGAACCACACCGACCGAGCACGATGGGGTGGCGTTTGACATGGTGTCAAATGCCACCCCATCGTGCACATCGATTCACCGGGCGGGGGGCAGACGGGAATGGCGTTTGACACGGTGTCACATGCCATTCCCGTCTGCCCCGCCCGTGTCGCGAGGAACCGGCGCATCGCGGGGAGAGGCCCTCTGTGGGGAAAGCCCCACATTGCAACAAGAGAGAACGACCCTGGGGTTCATGAACATCTTCATGAACTATGCACCCGGATTCTCCTCGGTGGCGCCACCTTCATGAACCTGTTCATGGTCCCGCCATGGGCAGCTCGCGATCGACGTTCCAGCGAGTTCGATCACCTGTTCGATCACCCGAGCCGGCATCGTGTGAAACCGCGCATAGTGCTCCACCACGACCGGCTCGCCGCTCCTGAGCCTGGCGCGGATCTCCAGATAGCTGAAATACAGCGCGGCGTACTCGCGCCCCCTCTCGTGCGCCAGCGCACGGATCTGCTCCAACCGGGCGCGCTCCTGCTGGGCAAACCAGGCGCGCCACGCCTTCCATGAGGCCGACGTCACGCGCGCCGCGGTGCGCGGCGTCAGATTGAATCGATGTGCCACCCTGGTCTTGCCGAACAGTGTCGAGAAGGTTCTCCTCGCCGAGGTCTCGGTCGAGAACGTGACGCCGCGCCGCTCGTAATCCGCTTCGATCTCGACGAGAAGACGCGGGACGTGGCGGCTCACCAGGGTGTGCCCATCTTGTTGCGGGAAGTAGACACGTTTCCCGGCCAGACCGTATCGGTCAGCGAGCGCGCGCAGATCCGCCGGGATCTTCGATTTCCTCATCGTCGTGGCTCCCGGCGGTGCCACGCGGTTGGCTGGCTCCGTCCTTGAACTATAAGTGCCAATGCCCCCATCCCAGCCCCTCCCTCTCGTGCCGCCTTCCGGTTGGTCATGGATCACGCGGCATCGCTCTCGGCCTCCCCACCGGAAGGCCTCCTTCCTGCTGGTCCCACTGTAGCGGGACGCTGACACGCGAGTCCGTCGCGTTGCCGCCACATCTGGCGTCCATCTGGCGCTTCTGCCGCATCGCTCGCAGTCTGCAGTGGGCTACCGTCGGCGAGTGGGGAAACCCCAACCCCGAAAAATGAATTGGCCCCTTCGGGGTGGAGTGAGCCCCCGGCCCCTCCAGCCCTCCCCGGAAGGGGAAGGCACCCCGTAGGCCTCGGCTGTGTTGGGACGTGATGGGCAGGCGTTGCCTTGCGACGGGAAAAACGAGTCGCACCCGGTCGGGACGGCAGGGTTGCGACGTCCCACGACGAGGGACGAGCGAAAGGAGGTGAATCCGATGGCTAACGTGATCTATGAGCGTGCGTTCGAGATGGAGGACGTGGATGCCCGGGCCGTGATTGTGGACCACTCACAGGCGGATCGGCTCGAACTGCACTTCGGCATCACCGAGCGTTCCCGCTCCGGTGGCGCAGAGGTCGTGACGTACCGGAGCCAGGTGCAGCAGGCCTGTGCGCAGGTCTCGCGGACCGTGCGCAAGGCCCTCTGGCACGACCTGTTTGCCGAGGCCAAGGCGGAGTTGGACCGCGAAATCCGCATCGCGACCGATCCGCACCACGACATCGCGGAGATCGAGCGGTACTGAGGGACGAAAAAGGAGTGGAGATGATTGTGACCAAGGGCGCGGTGCCCTTGGAATCCCCTCAGAGAGAGAAGGAGACGCGCATGAACGCAGCGGCGGAGTTACTGGCGATGGATCAGTGCTTGAAAACGGTGACGTTCCAACGGGGCGATCGCGTCCACGACGGACAGGGACAAACCGGCACCGTCCTGTCCGGTCGGTTGGGGATTGATGGCCCAGCGATTGAGAACGAGTTTCAGATTGGTTGGGATGACGGCGACATCAGTTGGGTCGCGGAGAGGAGGCTGTCATGCAGGATCGAGGTTCCCGAGAACGAACGGTGTGCGTCAGCGATGAGCTCGTCGATCGGTTAGGCGATCTGTACCAGAAGTACGCGTTCGAGATGACGTTCGTGGAATTTCTTGAAATGGTCGTCGCCCGCATGGAAGCACGGTATGGGCCATCCCGGGCTCGCGGCGGAGACCGGCCGTTCGTGGTGCTCGCCGATGTGTCCGAGCCCGCGGCCCCAGAAAAACGAACGCCAGACGCCGTGGAGAAGGCGTCCGCCTTCTGATTCCCACCAGCAGGAGGAACCCACATGGTGATTCACACGCGTTCACTCGGTCAAGCGCGACCCGGCGACCTCGCGACGTATCGATGGGGCTCGCTGCGAGCGTTCGAGAACGGGCGGGTGTTCGCGCCATCCGAGGGACTGCTTGCGGCGTACAAGGCGGGACAGGTCTCGTGGGATGGGTATGCGCGTCGGTACCGCTTGGAGATGGAAACGCTCGCTCGACGCTCACCGGATCTCTTCCTGGCGCTGCTCCGTCGTCCCGAGGTCACCTTGGTCTGTTACGAGGTGTCACCAGCCCGATGTCATCGGCGGTTGCTGGCGGAATGGCTGGCGCACATCGCGGGCGAACAGGGTGTTCAGGTCGTGTTGGATGTTCGGTAGGGCGAAGACTCACCCATTTAGAGGAGGATCTGTCATGGACTACTGTCGAATCACGATGCTGGGCCGGCTGACCCAGGACCCGGAGGTGCGCGCCACGCCAGGGGGGATGGCCGTGGCCGGCTTCTCCGTGGCGATCAATCGCAAGTACCGCAAAGCCGAGACCGAGGAGATCGTCGAGGCCGTCACCTTTGTGGCGGTCCGCGCCTTCGGTAAGCCTGCCGAGCACGCGGGCCAGTACCTGCACAAGGGACGGCAGGTGCTGATCGACGGCGAACTGCGGCAGGACGAGTGGACGGACAAGGAGAGCGGGGAGAAGCGCCAGCGGTTGTACGTGGTGGCGCAGCGGATCATCTATCTGGGGAAGGCCAACGGCAATGGCCTTGGGCAGACGGCGGGCCAAGACAGCCCGGATCAGGGCGAGGCCGATATTCCGTTCTAAGCTGGAACCGCATCCCGGATCCGTTTCTTCGGTCCCTGATCAGCGGCCTCTTGTCCCAGAACACTGGACGAGAGGCCGTGTCGTCTCCACGGTCGTCGTCCTCGTCTCCTGACGCAGTGACGGTTCCTTCCGTCCCCATCCGAAAAACGACTTCGAATCCTGCGTGACAGGGGCGCCGCCCCTGACCCACCGATCAGCCAAGAAAGGAGGGAGCACCAGTGTGCGATGCCGACGGAGCGTCTTGCCGAGATCGACCACTCCTTCGACCAGGGCGTCACGCGATCGCGGTGGTCCGTATCCAGATGGTCCGCGAGGGCAGGTTTCCCTATGGTTCCACCGCGGTCAGCCAGTCCTCGGACGCGGCGAAGATCTTCCAGACCTACCTGGCGGGCGCCGACCGCGAACACGTCGTGCTCCTGCTGTTGGACGGCAAGCACCGCGTCAACGCCCTCAACGTGGTCACGATCGGCTCGCTGACCGCGGCGCTGGTCCATCCCCGCGAGGTGTTCAAGCCCGCGATCCTGGCCAATGCCGCGGCGGTGATCGTGGGACACAACCACCCCAGCGGCGACATCGAGCCCAGCCGGGAGGACCGCGAGCTGACCGACCGGCTGGTCCAGGCCGGACGATTGCTCGGCATCACCGTGCTCGACCACGTGATCGTGGGCGAGGAGCAATTCTTCAGCTTCGCGGATCACCATCTCATCCCCAATGGAGGATCGCTGTGAGTGCTAAGACCGTACAGGTCACTCTGCCCCGGCTGGAGCTGTCCAACGTGCCCGCGGGGCCGATTCCTGCGGAGACCCTCCTGGTCAGCCTCAACCCCGAGCAGCGCGAGGTGGTCCAGCACGGCGCGGGACCGGTGCTGGTCCTGGCGGTGGCCGGCTCGGGCAAGACCCGCGCGATCGCCCATCGGGCAGCCTACCTGGTGGGGGTCCGGGGCGTGTCCGCCTCCCGCATTCTGTGTCTGACGTTCACCAACAAGGCCGCGGCGCACATGCGGGAGCGGATCGGGCACCTTTTGGGCGGCCAACTCGGGGGCATGACGGTCGCCACGTTCCACGCCCTCTGCGTGCGGTTGCTGCGCATGTACCACGCGCTCATCCCGCGCAGCAACCGCTTCACCATCTACGATGGTGATGATGCCGGTGAAGTCGTGCGGCGCGTGGCCAAGGATCTGGAGGCTGAGGGCTACGAGGCCGCGCTGCGGCCCGACCTCGATCGCCTCAAACATCTCGGAGTTCCTCCGGAGGGAGATCTCGCCGGGGCGCTCGAATGCGGCGAGGGCCAGCGCGAGTATGTCGCGCTCCTGCGCCGGGCGTATGAGCGTTACGAGCAGACGCTCACGCGGTGCGACGCACTGGACTTCACGGACCTGCTCTTCGCCACGGTCCGTGTGCTGGAACAGCACCCGCCAGTCCTGGCGCGGGTGCGGAGCCGCTACCAGCACCTTTTGGTTGACGAGTATCAGGACTCCTGTCCCTTGCAGGAGCGGCTGCTTCGACTCCTGGCCGCGCCGGGCTACAACCTGTGCGCGGTGGGGGACGACGATCAGGCCATCTATGCCTTCCGGCACGCCGACGCCACCGGACTGCTCACCTTCGCGCAGCGCTATCCGGGTAGCCGGATCCTCCGCATGGAAGAGAATTACCGATCCACCGGGGCGATCATCGAAGCGGCCCGCCGCGCGATCGTGCCCAACACGCAGCGCCAGCCCAAAACCCTCCGCACGGCGAATCCCACCGGCGAGGCCGTGCGGGTGGTGGGCTTTCCCTGGGAGGACGTGGAGGCGGGGTGGATCGTCGAGCAGATCCAGGAGGCCCGGGCGCAGGGCGTGCCGCTCGGTGAGGTGGCGGTCCTGTGCCGGGTCGCGTCGCTCTTCCGGCCGATCGAACGCGAACTCGCACGGAGGCTGATCCCGTACCACTTGGTGGACGGTCTGGCCTTCTGGGACCGGCGGGAGATCAAGGACCTGCTGGCCTACTTGCGCTGGATCCACAACCCGCACGACCTGGTGAGCTTCCTGCGCATCGCCAACGTGCCGCCGCGGGGCATCGGCAAGAAGGCCCTGGCGCAGGTTGAGGAGCGGTTGAAGGCCGACCCTGCACGCTCCCTCCCAGACGTGCTCCAAGCCCTGAGCCTCTCCGTCCGGCCGCTGCGGGCCTTGCGGTTCCAGATCGAGGCGCTCCGCGAGGAGTCCCGCTCAGTCCCGGCGCTCATCGCCGCGGTGCTCACGCGATTGGGCTATGAGGCGCACCTGCTCAAGGCGTTTGCCGATGGCGCGCGGCGGCTGACGCACATCGAGCAGTTGCAGACGATCGCGTCGCGCGGCGAGCGGGACTCGAAGGACGCGCTGGGGGAGTTTCTGGCGCAGGCGGGCCTGGGGCAGGGTGCGGACGGGACCCCGGCCGATGGCGTGCGACTGATGACGATCCACGCGGCCAAGGGGCTGGAGTTTCACACGGTGTTCGTCATCGGCCTGGAAGAGGGGATCCTCCCGCACGCCCGCTGCCGCGAGACGATCGAGGAGGAGCGGCGGCTGCTCTACGTGGCGATTACGCGCGCCCGATCGCGGCTCGTCCTTTCGTGGTGCCACCGGCGCCTGCTTCAGGGGCGGGACATCAGCCGCCAGCCGTCGTCGTTTCTCAATGACATCCGTCCGGGGCGATCGCGATTCGGTGCCGAAGACAGCTCGGTGGTCTGGGCCAAACCGGGTCTCAGACGTCACGGCCTCCTGGCAGGAAGGGCACCACATGCCGATGGTCGCTGAGGCGATGAGGCTCTCCCACAGCAAAGTCACGCGCCACGACTTCTGCCCGCGCGCGTATCGCTATTACTACGTCGAGGGCTGGCGGCCGATCGCCAAGCGTCCGTCGCTGTTGTTCGGGGGCGCCATCGATCGGTCGCTGTCGGCGCTGTTCCAGCAAAACGCCGATCCCCTCGCCGTGTTCGGCGAGGCCTGGGAGGCGCTCAGGGACGCCCCGGTGGCGTGGGGCAAGCGGCATACGTGGGAGGCGCTTCGCGACATCGGCGGCGCGTTGCTCGCACGCTTCGTGAAAGAAGAACGATCCCGATTCTCCGACGTCCGGCCCGAGTGCGTGCAGCGGCACCTCTCGGCCGAACTCGACGGCGTGACGTTCATCGGCTATCCGGACCTGTACGGCCGGGTGGACGGCCTGCCCACGCTGGTGGACTTCAAGACCGCCCAAGCCTCGTATGACCCCGAAGAGGTCCGGCTCAACGAGCAACTCACTGCGTACTGGTGGTTGCTGGAGGCCAACGGCCTGCCGGTCGACCGCGTGGCGTTCTGCGTGCTGCTCAAGCTCAAGGAGCCCCGGATCGAGTGGCACTTCGCCACGCGGAGTCCCGACGAAGTCGCCGAGTACCGCGACAAGCTGGTCCTCGTGGCGTCGGACATTGTCCGAGGGCGGTTCCCCAAGAAGACTTCGTCGTGCGGGCAGTGGGGCGGGTGCGACTATCGGCCGCTGTGCCTGGGTGACGAGGCCGCGATCCGCAAGGACTTGGTGTTGACGGAGGAGATCACGGACGAGGAGGTCATCGTCTAGAGGAGGAGGTTGCCATGCCCACGACTCAGAATGGTCAGACCAAGACCGGAACCGAGGTCGCGAAGTTCGACCCGGTCGAACAGCTCAAGAAGGAAACGGCGATCACCGCGCGCGACTTCTACGCGGTCTACGACCGCCGGTGCGGTCGAAAGCTGATCCCGAGCGCGCGGGTCTACAACAACTGGGCGAAGGAAGCCGGGATCAAGACACGGATCGTCGCGGCCGGGTGCGACGCCGAGATGGCCTGGGCGCACGTCAAAGGCTGGATCGGCCCTGACGCGAACCCCGTCTTGCAGCGGGAGGCCAAGGTGACGATCGTCTGGCGGACCGAGTGCGAGGACCTGATCTGGAACGCGATCGCGCACAAGACCGACCGTGACGGCCAGGTCGTCAAGGCCGGCAAGCCCTACACGGTCGGCCCGGAAGGGTTTCCCGTGCTGACCGAGCCCGCCGACCAGCTCGCGATCATCCAGCAGCTCTCACGGATCAAACGCTTCGGCGAGCGCACGGCGGTGACCAAGGCCGAGGCGATCGTGGAAAAGAAGCTGTTGGGGGTGGAGTACCGCGAGCCGGACGAAATCACGCACGAGCAACGCGAGGCCGAGGCGGTGGGCGAGGCCAACGGCGAAGCGGTCGCGGACGGTCAGATCTTGAACGCACACCAGGCTGGACGGGCGAGCGGTGCGGCCACGGATCGTGCGGGTCACCCGGTCACTCGCGCGCTGACCACGGTGGTGCAGGTCGGGGGCAAGCGCGCCAGGACCGCGGGGATCCAGGCCGCGCAGCTTGAGGCGATTTGGAGCTGGGCGGAGCGCCTGGGCAAAGACCGCGTGGCCGCGGTGCTCAAAACCTTCGGCGTGGAGAAGTCGGTCGAACTGCGGCAGGACGAGGCAAATGAGGTGTTGGAGAAACTCAAGGGGCTGACAACGCCTCCCGCGTCGGCGGAAGCGGACGCTGACGCCAAGACGGCGTAACCCGAAAACCGATCGCGTTGAATCCCACGGGCCAGCCATGAGTGCTGGCCCGTCGTGTTTTTCTCACCCGGCGAGCGGTCGTCATTCGACGCGGTTCGTCATCACAGAGAAGGAGGAGCGGACATGGAAACAGTGTCGGAGTTTACCGCGTGGACTGGACGGGGACGGCTGGATCAGCTCGTCGGGGAGCTCGAGCGGCAGAAGGATGCCAGGATCGACTTCGTAGCGGATACGCGCAGTCTGGCGGTGGCGGCACGGGATGGGCAGCTCTCCCTCGTGCCTACCGAACCTCATGCGATGGAATGGCTCCCCCAGCAGGGCCTGCCGATCCAGGATCTGGCGCTGGAACAGATGGGGAGCAAGGTGGTCCCGCCAGTCCCCGGGCGTTTCATGAAGGAGTTGGCGCACGAACGCCCGGTGCGCGCGGCCGAATTGCTCAATGGGCTGATGCAGGATGCCCCGGGACGGCGGTTCATCCGCTGTTTGGACGGCCGCGTGCGCGCCGTGCTGTCGGACCGGTACCGCGTGCTGGATCACTACGACATCGCGTTTGCCGCGCTCGACGCGGTGCGCGCCGCGGGCGGGGAGGTGATCGAGGCGAGCCTCTCGGACACGCGCATGAAGCTTAAGTTCACCAGCCGGTCGGTCTGGGACGCGATCGACGAATCGCGAAGGGGCGATCCCGGCTCCTGGTACTCGGGCGGGCTGGGTAATCAGGAGCACCTGCGCCGGGTCTCGGCCCGGGTCGGCGGCGAACTGCCGGGTGGGCCGGGGACGGTGCATCCGCTGGTCACCGTGTCCAACAGCGAGACCGGGCACGGCGGGTTCGGCGTGCGCATCGGGCTCTTGCGCGCGATCTGCTTCAACCTGGCCACGGTGGAGGACGTGGTGGCCAAGGTGCACCTCGGCGAGCGGCTCGCGGTCGGCATCTTCACCGAGGAGACGGTCAGCCAGGAGTCCAAGCTCATCTACCTCAAGGCGCGAGACGCCGTGAGAAGCTCGTTCAACACGGAGACGTTCGCGCGCATGGTCGCGATGGCGCGCCAGGCGCAAGGCGACGCGGTCACCTCGCCGCACGCGGCCGTGCACAACGTGGCCAAGGCCGTCGGGCTCTCGGAGGACAAACGCAATGCGCTGCTGGAATACTTCCTGCGCGAGTACGACCCCACCCGCTACGGCATGGCGCAGGCCGTCGCGCGACTGGCTCAGGACGAAACCGATCCGGAGCAGGCGAGCACGTTGGAAGATCTGGCCGGGGCGATCATCCGAGGCCACGAGGTCACCCTCGCATAGGCCAGGCGAAGGGAGAGGCCATGTCAGACGATGAGGCGAACGATGACGAGGTGACCGAAGGCGGGGAGGCGATTGATCCCCGCCAAGACCTCGGGCGCGCGGTGCACCAGGCGCTCGATGCGATCGACTGCGCCATCGAGAAGACACGAGCAGCGGCCGATCACGCGGACGACGCCTATGGCGATCCGAATCCCGTCAGCGGCGAGCTTGAGGATCTCCTGGGCATGCTGCGGATCTGGTACGCCGCGGCCTCGATGGTGCTCGAGGACGTCCACGAAGATCAGTAGGGCGTGCAGCCACGGCCATCGGGCTCTCGGCCAACGTGGCGCCAGATATTCGACTCCTCTGGCGGCCACGTGACGGTTCACGGAACAGGGATGCCGATAGGATGGCCGTGGCCGAATGACGCGGGAACTTCGTACCTGTGGGAGGCCGCCATGCCCGAGACGCCGAATATCCCCTGGAATCTGCTAAAGCAGGTGGTCGGGGACGCGTATCGAGAGTTCATGTTCATGGGTGAGTCGAAAGAGATCCTGCTCTTTAAGCACATCTGGACCAGGCGCTATCTCAATGTGGATCGGAGTGGAAACACCTATCGGTACGTCGGCGGCGGCTATGAACCGATCTCCCATGTTGAATCGCTTCGCGATGCCTTGCGCTGAAGAAACCCGTGGTGAAGGGTCCTCTTGAAGGGAACACGATGAAGTGGACGCTTGCTGATGTGGAGCGATTCGTCTCGCTCTTCCGCGGCCGGCAGGACGCGTTCGGTCTCCTGCAGGGCGGGAAGATCATGGCAGTCCGCCGGCCGCTCACGCTCATCCAGTACCGGCTGCATCTGGCGGGCAAGCTGCGCCTGGGTGTCTACCCGCTGTTGCCGGACGGGCACACGTGCTTTCTCGCCCTCGACTTCGACGGGCCGGGGGCCGACTGCTCGGCGCGGCGCGTGTTCGAGCGGGCGCTGCACCACGGGCTGTCGCTGGCCTGGGAGATCAGCAAGTCGCGAGGCGTGCATTTGTGGCTGTTCTTTGCCGAGCCGGTGCCGGCACGGGATGCCAGATCGCTGGGGCGGGTGCTGTTAGACGAGGCCAAAGCGAGCGCCGAGATCTTTCCCAAGCAGGACCGGCTGCCGGCGGGCGGCCTGGGGAATTTTATCTGGCTGCCGTTCTCGGGCGAATCGGTGCGAATGTCGAAGACCGTGTTTGTCGACCCGATGACGGGGACGCCACACGCCGATCAGTGGGCGTATCTTCACAGCATCCAGGGAGTTCCCCGCGGCCAGATCATTAATATGGCGAAGAGGATCATCGCCCTGGACGAACGGCCAGTGCAGGGCAGTGAACCAAAGCCCCGCGTGTACGTCGGAGTCTTGCTGCCGTGCGCGCGGGCGATGCTGCAAGGCGTGGCCGAAGGCTGTCGAGATGTCGCGGCGTTTCGGCTGGCCGTCCATCTCAAGGCCGGGGGGGCTTCCCGAGCGCGGGCCGAGCAGGCTCTTCAGCGGTGGGACGCGGCTAGAAATCGACCGCCGCTCGGGCCCGCGGTCATCGGCATGAAAGTTCGATCGGCATACGACCGAAGTTATACGAGCTACGGCTGCGAGGACCCGCTGGTCGCTCGCTTCTGCGATGAGCGGTGTCCAGTTCGGCGGCGAGCGCTCGCCGTGCCGCGGGTCTCGTTAGGAGGAGTCGATGGGTCTTCAACGAGTCGGTGAAATTCTGGAGCACATAACTGGGCTGGCCTGCCCTCATTGCGGGGCCGGGCGTGACGAACGCACCGTCGGGTTGGTATGGGATCTTCACGAACAGAACTGGGGATGTCTGATCTGCGGATTTCGTGAGTATGAGATGGCTGCGAGGCTGCCATCTCTCCCCATAAAGGTAGAGTGGACTGCCTTATAGAACCATGGCAAGAGAATTCTTTTTACTTCCCGCGATAAATGCACGCACAACCAGAATAAGCCCCACGATCAGCCCCGCAGATGTGATGCACCAATACTATGCTACCAAAGAGTTTACGCACAATTAACATTCCATTCACGAGTTGGTAACAGCGACCTTCTACACTGTGGCTCGTTTAATGTACAGGGAGGAGTGGAGATGGTGTGTCCCAACCTAGAGGCGAGGAATTCAGCGGACTTTGTGTGCCGACTCTTCATCGGCCCATACCAGCCGAGCGAGTTTGAACTGGCCGAGTTCTGTACTACCGCCCGGCACCGGCACTGTCCGCTGTATGGAACGGAGGGTGCAACGCCTTCGCGCCTGTGTCGCCTTGAAGTCGAACGGGCGGTTGGGTAGGTCCTGGAATGTATCGCGGGATGTTGAGCTCGTATCCTCGCCGTGGCGCATGTTAAAGATGCTTAACTGAGCGTGATGCGGACCTCCGGTTTGAAGTAGGTAAGTAATGAAAATAGATGTGGACAGCGGTCTTTGAAAAAACCTAAACTGGCTCTCCTAAAACCCGTCACAGTGATGTCTTCATGAAACGGTCCGCTGCTTCCCACCGCGTCATCTCGTCAGGTCGTCCCAGAAGAAAGGTCTGATGCCCGCAATTGGTGCCATAGATGTAGGGGCGAATGCCATCCGTATGGCGGTCGGCAGTGTCGATGGCGAACGCCATTTAGAGATCGTCGAGCGAAGCCGGGAGGCTGTCCGATTGGGGCAGGACGTGTTCACCAGCGGCGTGATTTCAGAAGAAACCATCGCGCGCGCGACGGACGCCTTTGTGAAAATTCGTGGTGTCCTGGACCAACACCATGTTGTGCGATTGAAGGCGGTTGCCACCAGCGCCCTCCGCGAAGCGACGAATCGGGACCTGTTCGTTGATCGGATCGCGCAGGCATCGGGGATCGACCTTCAAGTGATCGGGGCAGAAGAAGAGGCCCGGCTCATTCATCTCGGCGTGGCCGAAGCGATCGATCTCAAAGACAAGTTGGCGCTCCTCATCGATATCGGCGGAGGCAGCGTTGAAGTCACCCTTGTCTCCGACGGACAGATCATCTCCACAGGCAGTTTCACGATCGGAGCGGTTCGCCTCCTGCAGGTGCTCGATGAGAAAAAGCGAGGCGAGCGACAGTTCAATCAGCTCGTGCACGAGTATGTTGCCGCCATGCAGCGACGACTCAAAAACGAGATCGGGAACCAGAAAATCGACCTCTGCATCGGTACTGGAGGCAATATAGAGTCTCTGGGCGACCTTCGCAAAGGCTTCCTGGGCAAAGATCGAGCCTCGGTGATGAGCGCCGACGAACTCGAGATCCTGGTAAAGAAACTTCAGAGCACGTCGTTCGAGGATCGCATTCGTGAGATGGGGTTGCGACCCGACCGGGCGGACGTGATCGTTCCAGCGGCTATCGTGCTCCAGCGGATTATGAAACAGGCCGGGGTGGGGGAGGTCGTGATTCCGCGCGTGGGACTACGAGAAGGACTGCTGCTCGACGTGCTGTCCGATTTATACGACCAGAAGAACGTGCTCCACCGGGAGCAGGTGCTGACCTGGGCCTGTCAGCTGGGCCGGAAATATGCGTTCGATGAACAGCACGGGACGACGGTGGCTCACTTGGCCACCCAGCTCTTCGACGTGACCAAGCCGTTGCACAATCTCGACGGCGAGTATCGGTTGTTGCTCGAGGTGGCCGCGCTCCTCCACGACATCGGCCAGTTCATCAACATCTCCAAGCACCATAAGCACACCTATTACCTGCTCCGGGCGACTCCGATCATCGGCTTGAGCGAATCCCAGACGGCGATCGTGGCCAACGTCGCCCGGTATCACCGGAAATCCTTTCCGAAGCCCCATCACTCCGGCTATGCGGTGCTCTCCGCGAAGGACCGAGTCGTGACGTCCAAGTTAGCCGCGCTCCTTCGTGTGGCCGATGCGATGGACACCGAACACGAGGGGAGGGTGACCGATTTCATGGTCGACTACCAGCGACCGAAACTCCTCATTCGGTTGAAGGGGGAGGGCGACCTGCTTCTGGAGAAATGGAAGTTGGCCAGGAAGTCGACCCTGTTTGAGGAGGTGTTCAGCGTGAAGGTCTTCATCGAATAGGCCCAGTGAGCGTATGCACTACCGCTTAGCCCCAAACGAGGTTCCCGGAAAGCTGGTCGCCGTGGAAGGTCTGGATGGCTCCGGCAAATCCACGCAAATCTATTTGGTCAAACGCTGGTTGGAGCTCGAAGGGTATCGGGTGGCATTCACCGAGTGGAATTCCTCGTCCCTGGTCAAGGAAGCCACGAGCAAAGGGAAAAAACGTCAGCTCTTGACGCCGACGACGTTTTCTCTCATTCACAGTACGGACTTCGCCGATCGCTACGAGCGGCAGATCCTCCCTCTCCTTCGGGCAGGCTATATCGTATTGGCGGACCGATACGTGTATACCGCCTTTGCTCGAGACGCCGTGCGTGGCTGTGATCGCACATGGCTGAGGAAGCTGTACAGCTTCGCGCACCGACCCGATGTGACGGTGCTCTTCAACGTCCCTCTGGGGATCGCCCTCCACAGAATCTTGGCGGGGCGCCCTCAGCTCAAATACCACGAAGCCGGCATGGATCTCGGGTTGTCGACCGATCCCTATGAGAGCTTCAGGCTCTTCCAGGGCAAGATCTGCCAGGAATATCTCAAGATGGTGGATGAATTCGGCTTCACCGTGATCGATGCCGACAGACCGCCGGAAGTGCAACAAGAAGAGCTACGACAAATCCTGTGCAAGCACATCGATTTGCCGAGGTATAAATGGAAAGCGTATCGTTGAAACGCCGGTTCTACGGAAGGAAACTCCCGGGTATCGATCTGGCTTCGCTGAAGGGAAAGCTGATCGTGATCGAAGGAGCCGATGGGTCGGGTCGCTCCACGCAGATTGACCTGTTACGCGACTGGCTGGAACGGCTCGGCTACGCGACGGTCAATGTCGGGTTGAAACGATCGATGTTGGTCGGTGAGGAGTTGGAGCGCGCCAAACAGGGGAATATCCTCAGCCCGATCACGCTGAGCCTCTTTTACGCGACGGACTTTGTCGACCAGCTTGAAAATAAGATCATCCCGGGTCTTCGTGCGGGTTTCGTGGTTCTGGCCGATCGGTATATCTATACCTTGATGGCGCGCGATATGGTGCGCGGCGCTGACGCCCGGTGGATCAAGGAGGTGTACGGCATCGCTCTCGTGCCGGATGCGGTGTTTTACCTATGGGTCCCTCCCAAGGTGTTGGCGCAACGGAATCTGCTCAAGAGTTCCGTCCTGGATTACTGGGAGTCCGGGATGGACATTCGCCGTTCGGGGGATATGTTCGAGTGTTTTATCCACTATCAACTTCAGATCCAGAGAGTCTTTCGTTCGATGCAGACGGAATATCGGTTCCGGACGATCAACGGCAATCGGTCCCCTCAAGCTATCGCGCAGGAACTCCAGGCCAAAATCGAATCCGTGTTGAAACCGCAACCGGCATCGAACAGGGTCTCGAAAGGAGCGGTCTCATGAAGCCCAAATCCACTCACGTCACGCTGCAGGCGCATGCGATCCGCTCGGCGAACCGCTCCGCTCAAGAGGCTCGCGGCACCAAACAGGCCGGACGCGACCGAACGGCGCCACCCGCTCTGCGGAAGGAGTTGGTGGCCAAGTTGGTGCGTCTTCGCTCGGCCACGAAGGAGGTTGGGCGATCGTATGTGGCCAATCTCGAACACGATATCGTTGAGCTCACCGAGCTGATCGATGGAACCGGGGAAGGAAAGGACGGCAAGCGAACGCTCAAGGTGTCGGCGATCGAACGGATGGAAGAGATCTTCGAGGAGATCTCGATCAAGCCCGAGAAGGGACGGCGGAGAGATTTAAGAAGGATCGAAAAAGCCGTGAGCGCCATGGCGCAAGTGCTGTCAAAGCGGAAGCGATAACCCTGAAGAGTGTTACAGAAGGAAGGTAACGGCCATGCAGACAACGCCCTTGTATGAGGATGAGCGCGAACAACGGCTGCATTACCACGCCGTTCAGCGTATCGCGAGAGATGTTGGCCGTTCAGTCAGGGATGTCATTCCCCTGTACGAAACGGAACTGGAGCAGCTCAAAGGGAGGGCGAAGATCAAGGACTTTCTCTCCGTGCTGGTGAGTCAGCGAGTCAAGGAGATTCTTTTGAACATGCAGGGGTGGCATTGATGAAGCTCATCTCGTTCTTATCTCGACAGGGAGTTTTCGGTAGGTTTTGCACAAAGGATACCTTGAGCATCGGAAACGAACGAAGTGGGTTTCTCGTTTATAGATCTGCATGTGCCTACCGCAGGTCGGACAGTCAGGTTTGACATGAGTCTGGTATCGTGGGATCACCGAGGTAAACTGGCGGTCGCACATGAGGCATTTGAATCGTTGTTTGCCCGTCCAGGCTTTCCCATACTTGTACAGGGCTTCTGACGCGCAGGCTGGACAACGAACAGCGAGATCGTTCCGCATACGGACTCCAAGCACGGGTCATTGGTACCACGTCCCTGTTACGCGCCCATTAGGCAGGGGTTAAATCCCTGTAAATCGTTGAGAGGGTCTTGAAATCGATTGATCGGTGTTAGCGAGGCGCACGAGGAAAGGTCTGTGAAGAACGTTCTGATTATCGAAGACGATCCGGACATCGTGCGGCTGTTGACGCACTACTTGGAGAAAGAGGCATACAGCGTTCGATCCACGCTGACGGGGATCGAGGGATTGGCCGCGGCTCGCGCCAAGCTCCCGGACGTCTTGATTCTCGACGTCATGCTCCCTGGCCTAGACGGGTATGAAATCTGTAAACGGCTCCGGGGCGACCCGGCGACCGCCACGTTGCCCATCTTGATGCTCACCGCGAAGGGCGATGAGGCTGAGAAAATCGTCGGGCTTGAAATCGGGGCGGATGACTACGTCACCAAACCGTTCAGTCCGAAGGAGGTACTGGCCAGGGTCAAGGCCTTGCTTCGCCGGTCTACGCCGTCGCCCGAGGCAGCGCCCGGACGGTTGACCTATGAGAATCTGGTCGTGGATACGGTGCGACATGAGGTCACCGTGGGGGACCGGAAACTGACACTGACCGCGAAGGAATTCGGGCTCTTAAAATACCTCCTGGTGAACCGCGGTCGGCTCGCGACCCGGGAGGCTCTGCTCGACGCGGTATGGGGCTACAACGCCGCGGTCACCAGCCGGACGGTCGACGTCCACATCCGGCGACTCCGCGAAAAAATTCCATTTCTGTCCCAGGCTATTCAGACGATCAAACCCTACGGATATAAGCTTCGGGACGAGGCCGATGACTGATGAAGGGAGTCCTTGGTCTCCCTGGCACGTGTGCGGTCATCACCTCCGCCTTAGGCGCGGCCCTCGTGATCGTGGGCGGGTGGTGGGGCTTGGATCCGTCCAGTCGCGCTCCGGTGATGACTGTGGTGGCGGCGATGGGCGTCGCTGGCGGGATCGGCTGGCTCGCAGGCCGATGGATCTCGAACCAAGTGCACCGGATCGCCACCTTCGCGAGGGAGATCTCGCAGGGACGCGTGGCCCGGTTGCCGGCTGCAAGCGGCCCGTTCGGGACCTTGGCCGCCGCGCTCAACGAGATGGCCGAGAGCATCGACCAACGGGTCGCCTCGATCGCCGAGGATCACACACGGTTCGAAGCGGTCCTGTCCGGAATGGTCGAGGGGGTGATGGTGTTAGACCGGGCGGGTCGGGTGCTCCTCGTCAACGCGGCGATGGCGCGCATCCTCTCACGCCCGCTCGCGGACGTGAAAGGGCACCGGTGGATTGAAGTCATCCGGCACCACGAACTCAATGAACTCATTAGCCGGGTGTTGAAAGAACGCGAGACCAGCACGGCACAGATCCTGCTCGAGAGCGCCGGAACCAGAAGTCAGCGCGTGTTTGCAGTTCAGGCCTCGATCGCCCAACGTCAGATCACGCCGGGTGACGACGGCTTTCGCGCGGTGTTCGTCTTTCACGACGTGACCGAACTCAAACGGTTGGAACGCGTGCGCAGCGATTTTGTCGCCAACGTCTCGCACGAACTCCGGACGCCGCTGACGTCGATCGCGGGATATCTCGAAGCGTTGCTCGACGGAGCGCAGGACGATCCTCAGCAGCGGCGCGAGTTCCTCGGGATCATGAAGCATCACACGGACCGTCTCGGGGCCTTGGTCAACGACCTGCTCCAATTGTCCCAGATCGAGTCGGGAGCGTACCAGTGGCGCCGTGAGGAGGTTGATGTGGTCTCGCTGGCGCGCCGTTCGGTCGCGCTGATTGCGCCGTTGGCTCAGAAAAAATCCCTGGTGGTGAGTTGTGACAGCGACGCGCCCGCGCGTTATGTGGAGGGGGATGCCGAAAAACTCATTCAAGTCCTCTTAAATCTCTTGGACAATGCTGTCAAATACACCGAAAAGGGAGGCACGGTCGGTGTGAAGGTCACCCAAGAGGGTCATTCGGTCGTGATCCGAGTCAGCGATACCGGCGTCGGTATTCCCGAGGCCGACCGGCTCAGAATCTTCGAGCGTTTTTTCCGCGTGGACCGGGCGAGGTCGCGCGAGCTGGGCGGGACCGGCCTGGGGCTCGCGATCGTCAAGCACATCGTCGAGGCGCACGGCGGGACCGTGGCGGTCGACAGCCACCTGGGGAAAGGTTCGATGTTTACCGTCATGATCCCAATATGAGCCCCGAGGCCAAGTTGATCCGACGAACGAGCCGGTCTGAGGGACGGCCTTATCCCGCAAGACCCCGAGTAGTCCTCACCGAAAGCTGAACCGTCCGGAAGACCGTTTTCTCAGGCGAATAATTAGCGTCGGGTTAATCCGTTCTTAATGACCCCGTAACACGGCACAGGGATAATGCTGCGGTCGAGGATCCCAAGCCGTGATACTGCCGCAGTTTCGGACATCGAAGGACAACCACCGTGAGCGATCGGGGTGAGGATCGGGATTCCGAGCTTCCTTGCCGTGGCGTTGTTATGGAGCGGATCAGGTAACGTATGGTCTGCTGACGAGGCCGTAGCCCCTGCCGCCTCGGTGCCGGTTGAGACCCTTCCGGATCCCACTCAGGCCCCCGCGCCGACGACTCCCGATGGGCCCCTAGAGCCCGATCCTTCGAAGATCGTGTTTGCCGTTACCGAGTACCGAGTCGAGGGCAATGCCATTCTGCCGTCCGACCAAGTAAACGCCATTCTTGCCCAGTATCGAGGGTCGATGCAACGCGTCAGTGACGTCGAGCAAGCGCGCGGCGCCCTCGAGTCCGCATATCGAGAAGCGGGGTATCCGACCGTCCTCGTGGTCGTTCCCGAGCAAACAGTCGAGGACGGGGTGGTCAAGCTGACCGTGATCGAAAGTAAGCTGGGCGAGCTGACCGTGACCGGCAATCGCCACATATCCACCAGGCGTTTACTCGACAAGCTGCCCTCGTTGCGGCCCGGTGTCATCCTCCACGAGCCGACCGTGCTGGAAGAACTCGACGGGGTCAACGCCACGCTGGATCGTCAGGTCGTGCCGGTGTTGACCGTGGGCCAAGACCCGGGTACGGTCAATTTGGAGTTGAAGGTACGCGACCGCGTTCCACTGCACGGGAACGTGGAATGGAACAACCGGGGGACGCCGAGCACGCCAGAGCAGCGGTTATCGGTCTCGGTGCGATACGCCGACGTGTTCGCCCGCGAGCACATCCTTGCGCTGCAAACCACCCAGTCGCCTCAGGACTGGGGCGCCGTCGAGGTCTACGGCGCCAGCTACGTCATTCCACTGGAGGGGAGGCGGAGTCTGAGCACGTACGTGGCCACGTCCAATAGCCGATCTGCGCTGGACGGGAGCTCGCTATCGACCGCTGGGGGCGATGTGGCGATCACCGGCAACGCCACGGTTGCCGGCGTACGGTACGCCTTCGAGATCAAAGAATTGCACCAGCTCTCAGTGGGCCTGGACTACAAGCGACTCGGTGAGAGCGAGGCGCTCTTTCCCGGCGATTTGGGGACCGCGGTGGTGTCCACGCCGGTGTCGTACGCGCCGGTGTCGCTCGCGTATTCGGGGAGCGCCAGAGACGACGACGGAGTGACTCGCTGGTCGCTCTCCATTAAGGAACACATCGCCGATTTGGTGCCGGGTGGCGGCAAGCGGGAGTTCGGCGGGGACCCTGAGGACCCTTTGGCCGTGCCAGGCAATCGCGCAGGAGCCACCGGCACGTTTTTCGTCATTCAGGCCGGCGGCGGGCGCGTGCAGCAACTGGAAGACGGATTCAGTCTGTCGCTAGCCGTCGACGGCCAAGTGGCGAGCGAGCCGCTCATCGCGGCCGAGCAGTTCTTAGCCGGAGGGATCGAGTCCGTACGGGGATACATCGAGAACGAGGCGCAAGGGGACCACGGGATTCGGGGCGCGGTAGAGCTCACCACGCCTCGCCGGCTGTTTCGAGGACCAGAGCGCTGGTTCAGTGGCTCCCTCCAGGCGGCCCTGTTCGCGGATGGGGCGGCATTGTCGGTAAAGGACGCACCACCGGGGCAAACGAATCATTACACGCTGGTCGGTCTGGGGTTCGGCGTGCGGGTGATGCTGATGGAAGGCATTGAGGCGAGGCTCGACCAGGCCTGGGCCTTGGCAGACGGGACGGTCACCCGCCGGGGCGACGCCCGGGGCCACGTGTCTCTCAAGTTCCTGTTTTAGATGTCCGTTCGTGAGGAGCGACGGATTCCGAAGAGGGAAGTAGGGAAGTAATGAAAGATCTCGTTGACATCAATCGATCGACCAGCCTAGTCTGAAACTCTTATTTCACGGAACGCGCGCTGCGAACCCTTCCTCTAGGAGGAGCGACAGATGGCATTGCTGGATGGTCTGAAGGGCAATCTCGTGACGGGTCTCGCGATCGGGATCGGAGCGGCCGTCTTGGCTCCGGTGGTCATTCCGGTCCTGGCCTCGGTGGCCAAGCCACTGGCGAAGGCGGTGATTAAAGGCGGCCTCCTCATGTACGAACGAGGCAAGGAGGCCGCAGCCGAGCTGGGTGAGGTGGTCGAGGATGTTGTCGCCGAGGCGAAAGCCGAGATGGCGCAAGGGCAGAACGGAGCCTCTCCGGCGGCGGAGTCGGGGGCCAAAGCGAGCGCCTAGTGCTCCCAGAGGCGCATCTCTGTTCTCAAACCTCGGGGAGGGTGAGAATCCGAATCCCTTCCAAGAAGGGCGACCCCGTGTACTTCGCCGGATTAAAGGACCTCGTGTCGAAGTTCCCCGGAGTCCAGGACGTGGTCGTCAATCCCCAGACCGGGAGCCTCCTGGTCCTGCACGACCTCGATGTCCGGGGGGTGGACCTCTCCACCCTCGGTTCCCATACGGAAATGATCGGGCTCTTCCGGATTGCTCCGGTTCAGGCCGGGCAGGGATCGGTTTCCCAGCGCGTCACCGACGTCTTTCGAGACGCCAATCGAGGCGTGCAGCGCTTCACCCGCGGCGAACTTGATCTCCCCACCCTGGTCTTTATCGGCCTCCTGGGTTTGGGAGTGGCGCAGATCGCGCGGGGGAAGTTGACGGCTCCGGCATGGTATGTTGCGTTCTGGTACGCGTTTAACGTCTTCATGAAAGCACAGCCTGCGGGTGGGACGGTGCGCCAGGGTGAGTAACGGAGGTTTGACATGACCGACAAAAAGACTCCAGCGGCGTCAACGCCGGACGAGGGGATGGGGAAGGCCGGCGCCGCCGTCAAGGAGGGCATCGTCGGAGCGCTGAAGGGCTTGAACGAGATCGAGGCGGAGATCGTCAGCCTAGTGAGGAATACCGTTTCGACCACGCTCAGGGCGGCGGGAGAGGTGACTCACGAAGGCGTGGATGTGACGAAGGACGTCGTCAAGGGTGCGATTCGGGCGACCGAAGAGGTCGGTTCCGGTCTGGTGTTGAGCACCAAAAGCGTGGCTAAGGGAATCGTGATCGGCGTGAGCGACGTCGGGGGAAACGTCATCATGGCGGCGAATCAGACCGTACGCGCGTCGGTCCAGGGCGCGGCCGAGATCGGCGCCGACGTGGCCATGGTCGCGCGGCGATCGGTGGAGGGCGTGCTCGAAGCCGCGAAGGAAATGGGAGCCAACGTCGGCGAGGTGGCGACCGTCGCGGTGAACGGCGCCATTGAGGCTGCGGGCACTCTGGGGAGCACCGCCGTGAAAGCGGTGAAGGACGTGCTCATCGGTGTGGTTGAGGGATTGAAGGAGGTGGCAACGACCGCCCTTCCAAAACCTCCCGCGCGCAGTCACGAAGAACGAGAACTATCCCTGTCCAAAGAGTCCGAAACGGAAGCCGCGCCGGCGGCAAAAACGGGGCGCAAAGCCCGACCTTCGGCAGACTAATCGCGTCCGGTCAGGCTGCCGTGGTTCGAACCATTCACACGGCCGTGAAGGGAAGAGTGCGATACCACGTTGAGGGACCGGTCACGTCGGGCGGATGGATATCGGGCTCCCCTGGGAGGGGACGGACGAGATCGCGTTGTTGAGAGATCGTGTCGCGCTCTAACCAGAGAGAAAGGGGGGCGGGACCTCAGCGGAGGCTGAGGGGGGAGGGATGGCGAGGGGAAAGAAATAGAGCCGATCCGAGTTAGATCAGGAGACCGAGCAGCGAAAGGCTCGGGCTCTTGAGAAACACCGTTTCGAAGGCGGCCCCGAACAGCACCCGCCACACGAACCGGCCGGTCTGCGACACGGTGGAATAAATGTATTCGTCGTTCGTCACGGCCTTGGCGAGATCGAAGTACCCGGCCCGCTTGAGCGCCTCCAGGATGTCCTGAGATCCGACGATCTCCAAATCGTAGTGCACCACGAGGCTTCCGGTCACGGGATTGACCGTCGTCAAGGTGATCCCGTCGATAGGGGTGAGTAGACGCTGGACCGCCAGCGCCGCATGTTCCCGTCGTTTGAGCAGCGGACTCTTGACCCGCAGCCGACCTGGAATGTCGTGAATGTAGTAACTCATCCATGTTCTCCCTGGGTGGTCGTGCGCTTGAGAAGCGACCATCGACGCAGACGCAGCACCATATTGCTATACCTCGAAGCTATTACATGGTTCCGGTGTCGATTCATACTGTATAGTTAAGCACTGACTTGTTACGCCCCCGTCAATCTCTTGTTAACTCTCTGTAAAATCTTCTGAATTCTTGTGGGAAGATCCCGTCTTGGGTTTCATCCGTCAGCGGAAAATGTAACGTCGATTTGATCCGATCTTGATCTCCCAGTAACTCCAGTCTGCCATCATCACCAGCGTTACCGATCACCGGGAAGTACGGATGAACGCGCAACCGTTCGAATCGCCAAAACTGCTCCGCCAATTCGGCTTATCGCTGATTCCATGGCTGATGGTCTGGCTTCTGTTGAGTTGCGGAACAGAGGGCGCAGGCTCTCTTGGCGCCGGGGGAGATCAGGGACAGGCGACGGCGACCTCTCGTGCAACTCGTACCGGTGAACGCGCTGTCACGACGGTTCCGAACGCACCCGGCGCGCGCACACTGGGCGACGCCTTAAAATCTCTCGGCGGTCAGGATGCAGAAGAGGACGCGACCGGCTCCCTGGTGGCCGATCAGGAACCAACCCCCGAACAAGCGCATTTCCAGGCGCTCCAACAGCGGATCGCCAATGCGGGGCCTCTTGACCACCATGTCCTAGCCGATGCGCTGCGCGAGGCGGATCAGGGCGTTCAACTCCTCGCGCTTGACCGGCTGGGAGACATGCCGTGGGACCCCCAGGCGCGGCGGATCCTGGAAGACTTTCAGAATCGAGAAACGAATGAGGGGCTCCAGCGGCGGGCGGCGGATCTGTTGAACAGCTTCTCACGCGTTGTCGTCGCGCACACTCTCGCGGAGCAGGCGGGCCAAGACCCGTCCCTGGAATGAAGTCCGGATCGGGGCGAAACCGGAGCACCGGCCTCGGTGCACTAAAGAACAGAGTCTGACAAGGAGGTCCAGTGGCTTACCCCACCCGAAGGCGCGGATTCTGTGTGCGACCGACACTCATCCTGCTGGCCCTGGTCGGCGGTGTGACGTTGTCGGTCGGTGCTTTGGCCAACCCCATCGGTCCCAGCGGCATGCAAGGAATCAGCGGTATTCAGGGCCTCGGGACGCCTGAAGTCATCATCAACCAGACCGACGCGAGGGCGACCATCAACTGGCAGCAGTTCAACATCGCTTCCAGCGAAGTGACCCGCTTCATTCAGCCGTCCGCCGCGTCATTGGCCCTCAACCGTATCTTCGATCAGAATCCCAGCCAGATTTTGGGGTCTCTTCAGGCCAACGGTTCGGTGATCCTGCTGAATCCGAACGGTGTGATGTTCGGGCCCGGTTCGCAGGTCAACGTCAGTGGGCTCATCGCGTCCTCCCTCAATTTGAGCGACGAGAATTTCCTGAATGGCCGATACCTCTTTGAAGGCCTTGCCACGAACGGTGCGGTTAAGAACGCAGGCACGATTGAGACGCACACGGGCGGGTTCGTCTACCTGTTGGCGCCCAACGTCGAGAACAGCGGGGTGATTCGAAGCTCTGAAGGACACATCACCCTGGCGGCGGGAACCACGGCCTATCTCTCGGACCGTCCGGATGGTCGAGGGTTTCTCGTGGAAGTGACCGCTCCGTCCGGCGAAGCGCTGAACCTGAGCCGTCTCATTGCTGACGGCGGACAGATCAACCTCTATGGCCGAATCGTCAACCAGGAGGGACTGATCCAGGCCAACAGTGTGCGAGAGAGAAGCGGCCGGATCGAATTATTCGCGAGTGAACAGCTCAACCTGGCGAACGGGAGCCAGACGGTGGCGAGAGGTGGAGAACCGGTATCGGATGGGGGAACGGTAATCGCGCTCTCGGACAAAACGGCGGGACGTACACGGTTTGATCGCGGCGCGATCCTGGACGTGTCCGGAGGGACGGCTGGAGGGAATGGTGGGTTTGTCGAGTTGAGTGGAAAGTACATCGATTTGGGTGGACGCGTGCGCGCGGATACGACCGCCGGGTACCGAGGCGGAAGACTGTTGATCGATCCCGACTACTTCACGGTGGATGCCGATTTTCTGTCGGGATACATCGGATCCGGAGTGTCGGACATTCGTGTAGAGGCCACCAACGACATTACGGTCGACTCTTCGATCTTTGATTTCGCCGCTTGGGAACTCGCTCCTGGCGATGAAGGGACGTTGAGTTTTGACGCGGGACATGATCTCCGGTTTGACAATGTGTTCTGGTTCAACTCTTCGGAAGAGGGGTTCGGGAACCGGTGGAACCTGGGAGCGATTGCGGGGAACGACATCGTGCTCACGGGGAGCAAGCTCTGGACCGGGGCGGGACAGAGTCTTGCCACCGAGAGAGGCGGGAATATCGATTTCGAGGCCGGGCAGGACATTAAGCTCGTTCAACCAGGAAGTTCCCATTCCGCGCTCTGGGCCGGGGCGAACAGCGATATCCGGTTGAGCGCCGGGAGAGATCTGATCGCTCCGAGCACCTTTGAAGCGGGTTTGGGGCTCTACTCGGGAATTCGGTTGGACGGTCCGGGTGATCTGATCATCACCACCCGGCGTGATGTTCTGGGAGACATGGTCGGTGGCGTTCCAGTCGGCCCTGGATTCTTGCTTTCGAATGGCACGGCAACGGTCACCGTGGGCGGACGGTTCGGGACAGCGGAGAGCTACGCCAACCTGACCCTCGGTACCGGACACGTGACGGTCGATGCGACGGAGGACATCTATCTCGGAGTCGTCCAAGACAAGGGCCTCGTGGAAGGCGCGAATCGAGCGGTGACCGCCGATCCCGATAATCGCGTGGCGTTTCAGTCCGCCGAAGGGGACATTCACCTGCGTCCGTTCTCCAATACCGGAAGCGCGCTCGACGATTTTAGTCGGTACTACCCGGCCTCCTTTCGGGCGACCGCGCCCCGGGGAAATATCCTTGTCGAGTCCCACCTGAGCTTTTGGCCGTCGCCGACCGGCAGCGTCGAGTTGGCTGCCGGTCAGGATCTCCGTGGAGTCCCGGGACCGAGCACGGGAGGGTCTGTTGCCAACATCGAACTGTTTCACGCCGATCTCCAGCGCGTGATCGGCCTGGCTGAACCCACCGCCATTCGAACGGCTCTTCTGACGCCGGCCGAGAACGTGCCGGAACATCAAGCGGCGCCCGTCACCTTTTCGACTGAATCCGGCGACATTGCAGGGTTCATCTTTAACTTGCGTAGTCCGTCATACCGAAAGCAAGTGACCATCGCGTCGGGACGCGATTTAAAGCAGTTCGTGGCCCGCATTTCCGTTCCCGATGGGGGCTCGGCCACCGTCGAAGCGGCCCGTGATATCGATATGAGCCGGGTATCGGCCGCGGCGTTGGGAGATAACAGCGGGGTGCATTTCCACGGTTCAGGAACCGGGCGGGTCCGCGCGGGCGGCGTACTGGATCTCGCGAACAGCCAAGGTATCCAACACCGTAGCCGGCTTAACCCAAGCGCCGACCGCGACGCGGGGGGCGTTCTGGACATCGCGGTCGGCGGCAATCTCGAAATGACCAGATCAAGGATCGTGACCCATAACGGGGCCGGAATTTCGATTCATGGGTTGGATGGGACGGAGAGTCCGGTGGGTGGAAGGATCAACGTGGGCACCAACGCCCAGAGCTTTGGTTCGGACACGGGGATCCTGACCAAGCGCGGCGGGAGCATCGATATTCGGGCGACCGGTGATGTCGACGTCAATTTGTCTCGCGTCGGAACATTGGGTGGGGGCGACATACGCATCACCTCAACTGCCGGAGATATCAATGCCGGAAGTGGCGAAGCCAACGAGACGGTGGTTCTCGATTTAACCGATTCCATTGAGCTCGATGACGGAACGAAGGTCGAAGTCCCGTTTAGAGTGCAGGTGCCGGGCAGCGGTATCTTTACCTTTCATCCCGACGATCCCGATCCCCTTCCGGCCTTTCCTGAGCCGCCAGCTCCGGTGTTTCCTGAGTTTGTTCCCGTGCTCCCGCTGCTGCCGGTGCCTAATCCGGTCCTCGTGGCGGAAATCACCAAACACGCGTTTTTGGGCCACGACACCGCGGCACTTCAGGCAGCGATTGACGCGGAGTTCGAGGGGGCGATTAGAGACTATGAAGCGAGAGCCACCGAGATGATCGAGGCGCAGTTTCAAGAATATCTGGAGAGCGACGAAGTGGCGGCGGCCGTCGCCGTGGCCGAGCAAGAATTCGAGGTGATCCGAGCCAACCATATCGCCGACTGGAAGCTCGGAAATATTGCGCTCGATGCCGGTCAGGACGTGGTTGTCCCTAAGGGCGGAATTCGCGGGAGGCGCGTCAGCATCAAGGCCAAAGGGAATCTCGATCTCCAGGGTGGTCAGATCCAGGGCGACACTGACATCGACGCGAACCGCATCATCGGCAACATCAAAGACCTTACGGGACCGGTCAAATTACTTCGCGACGAGCTCGGTGTGTCAGGATTGGGAGCGAACCTGATAACCCCGCCCACGTTCTCGGTTCCAACGGTGACGACCTCCGGGTCATCCAGCCTGGGCGGGCTGAGTGGGGCAACCGGCTCGGTCTCGACGACGGTAAGCGCCGCCACCACGGTGGCAGAGGCCGTGGACGCAGGCCAGGAGCAGGCGACGCCAGATGTCGTGGCGGAGGCCGAGACCGTGAGCGAGAGTGGGGACGGCGGCGAGGACAAGAAAGGCAAGAAGACGCGCAGTGTTCGACTGAAACGCGGCGTGACCATCGAGGTTGAGGTGACGTCGGAGAAACCACTGTAACTCACCGGGAGGGGGAATCGGTATGGAAGGACCCACATCGGGTGGAATCGCGTTCGCGCTGCAGCACGCGACCCTGGAAGGCAAGATCACGATCGTCGTACTGCTCATTTTTTCGCTCATAAGCTGGACGGTGATCATCAACAAGTTCCGGCAACTGAATAAAGCCAAGCGGCGGACTCGTGAGTTTCTTTCGGCGTATTCCGAAGGGAATACCCCCCTGGATGTTTTCACCCGCAACCTGAGCTTCCCAGGATCCCCACTCTACGACGTGTACGTTACGGCGTGTGATGAGCTCAAGAAACAACTAGTCAAGTATGGGGAGAAGATCCCCTTCCACGGCATGAGCGCGGTGCGCATCGCCATGGAGCGGGGCATGGGGGAGGCGGCGATGAGTTTGGAGTCGGGCATGATTATCCTCGCGACCGCGATCAGCGGTGGCCCCTTCATCGGCTTGCTCGGCACGGTGTGGGGAGTCATGGACACCTTCTCGGGCATCGCGCGCGTCCAGCAGGCCAGCCTGACCGCGATGGCGCCCGGCGTGGCCGCGGCGTTGATCGCCACGGTCGCGGGGCTGATGGTCGCGATCCCGTCGCTCTTTTGCTACAACTACCTCGTGACCAAGACCCGTGGTATCACGATGGAGATGGATAATTTCGCGGCGCACTTAGACAGTATCTTTTCGACCGAGTACTTGAGGGCCAAAGAGGCTGGAGACCCCATTGAGGCGATTGAAGAGCGCATGTCCGAAGTCGGTCAGCGCGAGGCGTATCCGTTGACAGGATCGGCTCACCCCGGCGTGGTGTGAGGGAGCGAGCATGAAGCGATTTTCCAAATCGAGCCACAGCGCCGTCTCCGAGATCAACATCACCCCGCTCTTGGACCTTGCGTGGGTGCTGCTGGTGATTTTTATCATTACGACGACCGCACTTGTCCAAGGCATCGAAATCAACCTGCCTGAATCGACCCCCAATGAGACCGAGTTGGAGACCACGTCGCGCACGTTAACGGTCAAACGGTCGGGCGAGGTGTTCCTGGACGAGGAGCCGGTGAAGATTTCGGAGTTGGAGGACATCCTGCGCGACCTCAAGCAAGCCAAGGGCGGCACGCTGCCGGTCATCCTCCGAGGCGACGAAGGTGTGGAGTATCGCCACGTGGTGGCCGTGCTCGACGTGCTCCAGCGCGTTCCCATCGAGGAACTGGGATTCGCGACCAAGCCTTTTGGCGAGCCCGGGGCCTGATGCCGGCATACGGAGGCTTCAAAAGGAAAAAAAATCCGCTCGGCACTACCCTCGCGATCGTGGCGATCATCCATGTTCTCGCAGCGGGTGGGTTGGTCTGGTTGGCTTCCACTCAAGTGGGCCGAGATTTTATCGCGGTCTATAAGATCAAGCTCGCGGCCGTGAAGGAGAAGCCTCCGGAGCCCCCCAAACCGTCCGAGCCGGAACCACCACCGCCAGAACCAGAAACGGCCCAGCCTCCCATGCCGGAGCCCGCTCCGGTCGAGGTGGCAACGGCGCCGGAACCCGTGGTGGCACCATCGGTCGAGGCGCCCCGTCCCGTGAGCCTGCCCGGGTTGGGCAATCCGTTCGGAGGAGGCGGCAAGCGGGGGCGGTTTGCGGGCTACGTCGATCTGATCACCAGCGAAATCCAAAAAAGGTATTCCCAGCCGCCGGATCTGCCGGAGGAGCTCCAGTATGTCGTGTTATTCCAGCTCGTGGTGGACGAGGAAGGCAAGGTTCTCTCGTATCGGCTCATGAACTCGTCCGGCAGCCCCGCCTTCGACCGCTCGGCCGTCACCGCGCTCTCCGCCCTCGACCGCCTCCGCCCCCCGCCGGAGGGCATGTCCAAGACCATCGTCGTCAAGTTCGTCCCGCCATGAGGCGGCGACTCGGCCGGGAGCCGCGCGCGCCGGACGTCGGACACGATCGTCGCGGCGGCGGTAATCCCGGCGCGATGACGGAGGCGCCCCGCGAGGCCACGGCGGAGGTCTTGTTGGCCCGGGTCCCGCCGCTCGATCCCGCGACTCGAATCGATGAGGTCTTCCGGTCCTTTCTCGATCACCCGGAATACACCGCCCTGCCGATCGTGGCGGACTCCCGGCCGATCGGCCTCATCCACCGCCATCGATTGATCGAGCGGCACAGCAATCCCTATGCGCGCGAGCTGTTCGGGCGACAGCCGATCGCTACGTTCATGAACCCCAACCCCCTGATCGTGGATGTGGGCACGGGGCTGGACGACCTCAGCCGGATCATCGTCGAGGCGGGGATGGACTCGATGTCCGAGGGATTTATCCTGACCGAGCGGGGAGCATACGCGGGCCTGGGCACCGGTCACGATCTGATGCGGGTGTTGACCGAGCTCAAGCAGGCGCACCTCCATCGGTTAGCGTATCACGCGTATCACGACGCGTTGACGGGGTTGCCCAACCGTCTGTTGTTTATCGACCGCCTCAAGCAGGCGCTACTCGCCGTCCGGCGAAACGGCCGGCGGGTGGGCGTGCTCTTCCTCGATGTGGACCGCTTCAAAACGATCAACGACTCCCACGGGCATTCGGTGGGCGATCACGTGCTTCAGGCCCTTGCCGACCGACTGGCGGGGGCGATCCGCGAGGGCGATACGCTGGCGCGGTTCGGCGGCGATGAATTTGCCACGCTGCTTCCCGGTGTGGGCGAGGCGCGGGACGCGGCGACGGTGGCCGAACGTCTCCTGGGCTCGCTGAGAGAACCGGTGATCGTCGACGGGCGGGAATTCCTCGTGACCGCGAGCGCCGGCCTCAGCCTGTTTCCGTCCGACGGGACCGACCTGGAGACCTTGCTCAAGAACGCCGACACGGCGATGTATCGAGCCAAAGAACTCGGTCGGAACACGTTCCGGTTCTATACCGCGGAGATGAATGTGAAAGCCTCGGCCCGCTTACAAGTCGAGAATGAACTCCGCCGCGCCCTGGTGCGAGACGAGCTCCTGCTGCACTATCAACCCCAACTCGATCTCCAAAGCGATCTGGTCGTCGGTGTGGAGGCCCTCGTGCGGTGGCGGCATCACGCGCTCGGCCAGATCGCTCCCGCCGAATTCATTCCCCTGGCCGAAGAGACCGGTCTTATCGTCCCCATCGGGGAATGGGTACTGCGTGAGGCCTGTCGGCGGCAGCGCGCGTGGCGCGACGCGGGATGGCCGCTGCGGGTCGCGGTCAACGTCTCGTGGCGGCAGTTCGCGCACCCAAACTTGCTCGGCGTCATCGTCCAGATCCTCGGGGAGACGGGCGCCAACCCTGAGGCGCTGGAGCTGGAATTGACCGAGAGCGTCATCATGCGCGACGTCGGGGCCGCCTTGACGACCATGCGCGGCCTCGCGGGCATGGGGCTCCGCATTTCGGTGGACGATTTCGGGGTCGGCTTCTCGTCCTTGAGCTCGCTGAAACTCTTTCCCATTCACGCGCTCAAGATCGATCAGTCCTTTGTCCGGGACCTCGCCGAGAACCCGAGCGACGCGGCGATCGTCCAGTCCGTGATCGCGTTGGGACATAACCTCAAGCGGGTGGTCGTGGCCGAAGGGATCGAGACCGAGGCGCAGCTCGATTTTCTGCGCCGCCACGGGTGCGATCAGGGGCAAGGCTACTACTTCAGTCCGCCGCGCCCGGCGGAAGCGTTGACCGCGTGGCTGGCGGATCGGCCGGCCGCTCGAGTCGCCGTGACGCGGCCGCCGTCCATGCCGGACGATTGAAGACCCCTCCCGAGATTTAACACCGGACAGACCCATTCTTGACGTGGCCGTGATTTCCGCGGCGTATCGTCAGTCCTCGATGATCTGAACCTCGCGCCGGGCATTGGGGGAGCCATGCGCCTCACTCTATCGAGGAACGCGCGAGGGGAAGTCAGGTGTCGCAGGGTTCGCTCTGGCCGCGAGAGAGCTCTGAACCGCATGATGTAACACCGAAATTACAGTGTGTTGACGTGGATGAAACAGTGATGTGATTCGATGGCAGTGTGAACTATTCATCCGCCGAAGGACGATCAGAGCCCGCGTGTCCCTCGTGCGGTTCAGGGGCTTTCTACAAGTACGGGAGAGGACGAAACGGGAAGCAGCGCTTTCTCTGTCTCATCTGTCGGAAACAATTCACGGAAGGGGCCAGCCGGGTCGCGTTAACCACCAGACCGGCTTGCCCGGCATGTGGGAAGCCGATGCATCTCTACAAAAGAGAGGAAGGGACAACGAGATTCCGCTGCTCCGGTTATCCCGACTGCAAGACGTTCGTCAAGGTTGGGAAGGAGGTCTGCGATGAATAACGATGTCCATAGCGGTCCCGCGAAGCCCCTAGCTCTCGTCCTTAAACACGATCTTCAGCCAGCCCTCATCCAGACTTGCCGACGAAGGCTTCAAACCGGCAATGTACTGGGGAAGAGCGATCATCCGTTTGTACTTGCCGATCTTCACGTGAAGCTCGTCCCCGCATTTTTCTAGATCGATCTCTTGGCTGTGCACGCCGATGAGGCGGAGCGAGAGGGTGTACTTCCCGTCGTCGAGGTCGAAGCGGAGGGGCTGCTCCTCCGAAAGGCGTTTGACCGGATCGGTGTCCTTGTAGACCAGGTCGGCGAGGGCTTCCAGGTGCGCGATTCCCGCCACCTCCTGCTTCAACAGGGGGATTTCAAAGATGGGGAGAGGGGAGAAGGTTTCCGCAATCTGTTGCCGGTAGGCCGACTGGCTCTCTTTCCAGGTCTCCAGATACGGGTCGGAGACTTCGGGCGGAAGGATCCGGTTCACGAACAGGGCGTCGACCGACAACCCGTAGAGGCTGAAGAACGTAAAGGCCCGTTCCGTCTCGAGGACGGCCATCCGCTCCGGATTGAGGACCAGGCGGACCGAGGTGAGAGTGGGATCGATGAAAATCTGGCGCAGCCGTTCGACCTCATCGAACAGGTGTTTGACCTTGTCCTGCAGCGTCTTTTCAGTGACCGGGATTCTGGTGACCGATTGAATCATCGGCATGATCATGCTGGTGATGCCCTTCGCCATGTGGAGGACGTTTTTGACGTACCAGCGGTTCAGATCAGGGGCGCCAAGGAGCCGCATGGCGGATCCGGTCGGCGCACTGTCGATGATGAGGACGTCGAAATGGGCCTCGTCGAAATATTTCTTGATGCGGACCAGGCTCAAGATCTCATCCAAACCAGGGATGACCGCCATCTCCCCCGCGATGGTCGCTTCCAGCCCCGCGTTCCGGAGGACGGCGGCGATCCGGCGCTTGATATCGCCCCAGTAACGCTCCAGCTCCTCCGCCGTGTCCAGCTCTGCGGCGAAGAGCCCCGGGGGGCCGACCGGCGTCGGGTCGTTGGAGAGGGGGACGACGAAGGCGTCGGCCAGACTGTGAGCGATGTCGGTGCTGATCACCAGGGTTCGATGGCCCAGCGACGCGGCCTTCACCGCGGCGGCCGCCGCCATGGTCGTCTTCCCGACCCCCCCCTTACCGGTATACAGGACGATTCTCATGGTGCTCCCCTGGCCAGAATGCGATCGACGGCCTCGACAATGGTTTTTCGGTTCTTACTGCCGATCTCAAAGTCTCTGACCAGCCGCAACTGTTCGGGGACGAGTCTCTCCAGGTTCTTGATGACCTCTGACGCGGTCAGGCTGGTGTAATTGTCGATGGGGAAAATGGGAACCTTGACTTTCACCGGGCGTGGCCGCGGTGTGAGCCCTGCCGCGAGATCGAAGGAGCCGCCCCCCCCTTTGTGGCGAGCCGACCTGACGAGCTTTCCGATCCCATCCCATGCCATCATGATCGCGCCCACGCTCATAAAAAGGGCCGCCTCGGCGATCAGTTGAGCCCCTTTCAGGATCGTTTCAAAGACGTGTCCGTCCTTCAAGCCATTTGTCACCCGGATACGGATGGTTTTGGAAGAGGAAGGAGCAACGCCTGACCCGCTCATCGATGTCTCCGAATTCAAGGCCTTATTGGGGACGGAGGGATTCTGTCCCTCCATGGAGCTCACGTTAGATAACCAAAAGACTGGCGATCACGAAGTAAATCAGTAGACTCAACACGTCCTGGATGACGGTCCCTACCGGCCCGCTGCCGAATGCCGGATCCTTCCCCATCCAGGAGAGGGTCCACGGGAGGAGAAGGCCGAGAGTCGTGGCGCACGTGCCCGCGACGACCACTGCCGAAGCGACGGTGACGGCCAAGCGGATGTCCCCGAAGGCCACGGCCACCGTGGGGAGGAGGACCGCGCCGAGGGAGAGGCCAATGAGAAGCCCGGTTCTCATCTCGCCGATCAGCAGGTTTTTTAACGGTGTCTGGCTAAGGCTCAACCCCCGCACCACCACCGCCTCCGTCTGCGTGCCGATGGCATCCGCCAGGTAGACGATCGCCGGGACAAAGAAGGCGATCACGACCCGAGCCTCGATCATTTCCTCGAACCGCGAGACGACGAAGGTGGCCGCCATTGCCCCGAGAAGCCCAATGAGCAGCCAGGGGAGCCGGTCCCGCAGGCGGCGCGTCGGGGACGCCTCGATGGCGTTGAGAGCCCGCTCGTTCTCCTTCGAGATGCCGACGAGCCGATTCATATCCTCGATATGCTCCCTCCTGAGGACTTCAAAGAGGGCGGAGGAGGGAACCACGCCCAGCAGCGTTCCCTCAGCGTCGACCACCGGAACCGACGTGAGACGGTGCCTGATCGCCAGGGTCGCCACCCGCTCCTGGTCCTCGCCGGGTTGGACCGTCGGCGGGTCCTTGAGCATGATCGAGTCGAGCCGCGCTCCCTCGTCGGCAGCCAAGATTCCTGGTAGGGATACCAATCCTTGAAGCTTCCCCGAACGATCGATCAGGTACACCGCGTCGGTCGAGTCGTACGTGTTTCCCCACAGGGACGAACGGACGGCGCCGACGGTCTCCCCGCCTCCTGCCGTCGGGACTCGCTTCGCCAGATGGCTTGCGGCGGTTTCGGACGCATGGATGCTCCGATCCCGACGAGTCATCGTGCCTCGGCGGCGCGGATGAAGCGATCGCCGGCCCGAACACCTGGCGGAGGCGTTGGCGCGGGGCTGGACTCGGTCGTGGTTTTCAGGAGTTGCCTCACCCGCCGGATGGCAAAGACCACGAGGAAATTCTTAATCTTCGCGCGGTCCTTCAGTTCCGTGAGGGCCTCTTCGTACAGGCGGGTGATCTCGTCCGCGGGAACGCTCAGGTCCCTGGCCAGGGCATGTATCGCGGCCCGGTGTCTGTTCTTCTCCCCGTCGTTTTCATAGAGGGTAGTCACGACCACGACCGTTTCATGGAAAAGATCTCCCTGGCTGCATCGGTCCGATGCCTTGAATCAGGCGTTGACGTGATGAATCCTGTCGGTGACCTCCCAAGGAAGGCCGATGTCCATCCGTCCCACATGCCCGTAGGCGGCCAGCTTTCTGTAAAATCCGCCCTTTACGGCCGCGGGAAGATGCCTGAGGTTGAACTGCCGGATGATTCCGGCGATCCGGAAGTCGAGGTGCCGTTCCAGGCGCGCGGCGATCTCCTCGTCGGAGATCTTTCCCGTGCCGAAGGTTTGAACCTGAATGCTGACCGGGCGCGCCAGCCCGATCGAGTAGCTGAGCTGTACTTCGCACTCCTCGGCAAGCCCCGCCGCCACGATGTTCTTGGCCGCGTACCGGGCCGCGTAGGCGCCGACCCGGTCGATCCGTCCGGGGTCCTTCCCGCTCAAGGCCGCTCCGCTGTGTCGCGAGTATTCTCCGTAGGTATCGATGGCGTTTTTCCGCCCAGTGAGGCCGGCGTGGATGGAAGGGCCGCCCACGAGAAAGGGGCCGTCGGGGTTGATGAAGACCCGGGTCCTCTCGTCCGGCCGGATCTCCTCCTCGTGGAAGACCGGCTCGACGACCGCCTCCCGGATCTCCTCTCTGAGGCGGGCCAGGTCGGGTTCCCCCGGTCTCTTCTGGCTGGCGATCACCGTGATGCTGTGGATCCGGTGGGGCCGACGCTTCCGATACTCGATCCCCACCTGCGTCTTGCCGTCAGGAGCCAGGTAGGGAAGGGTCTTGAGGAGCCTCGCCGACGTGAGCTTGCGGGCGAGCTTGTGCGCCAGCCAGATCGGCAACGGCATCAACGCCGGGGTCTGGTTGCAGGCGAATCCGAACACGGTCACCTGATTCTTGACCGGGATCTGTTCGATCTCCTCGTCCGAGAGGTTCCGCTCGTCCGCCTGAGGCGGCTCGTAGGGTTCAAGCTCCTTCAGGCTGGTGACGATGCTGCAGGTTTTCCCGTTGAAGGCGTGCTGATCGTACCCGATTTGGTTGATCACCTGCCGGGCAATGCTCGGGAAATCGACGCTCGCCGTGGAGTTAAATCGGGCCGCGATGAAGACGATGGCGGTCGAGACCGCGCACTCGGCGATGACCTTGGCGGAGGGATCTTGACGCAGAAAGTGATCGACGATCGCGTCGCTGATCTGGTCGCAGAGCTTGTCGGGATGTCCTTCCGTGACCGACTCGGAGGTGAACATATAGTCTTCTTTCATGGGTGGTCTGCCGGCGGACGCGGATCGGGGGCGGGGCCGACCTCGTTTCGGCTCGACGGTGGATTGAACGAGAGCGATCGTTTCGTCGCCTCGTTGACGGCCAGCGGGAGGAGCGCGGTGCTTCCGATCACCACGCCGTCGAGCAGGCCGATCGGAGCGATCCCGAGGAGCGATCGCAGACCCGGAACGGTCAACGCCAGAGCCTGCAGCGCGAACGAACCGCCCAGCGCGGCTTGAAGAGGGCGGTTCGGGGGAAGTGCCCGGTCGCGGTCGGCGACCGTATCAAACAGGCTGTGCCGCTCGGAGCGGCAACTGACGGCGTGGAGAAGCTGCCCGCAGGTGAGGCTCATGAACGCCAGGGTCCCGGCTCGCGGGCCCGCGCCGTAGCGCACGATGCCGTAGCCGTAGGCCGCCAGCGACCCGGCCGACAGCATGGCCGCCTCGAAGCCGATCCGCTTGAAGTCGGACCGTTTGATGATCGGCTCCTCCGGATCGCGGGGCGGGCGTGAGAGGACGTCGGGCTCCGGGGGCTCCAGCGCCAGCGCGAGCCCCGGGAAAATATCGGAGACCAGGTTGATCCAGAGCAGTTGCATCGAGTTGAGCGGCTGGCCGAGCCCTCCCGCGATCGCCACGAACATCACCATGATCTCGCTCAGGTTCGTCGCCAACAGGAAATGGACCGACTTTCGGATGTTGTTGTAGATGGTCCTCCCGTGGCTGACGGCCACGATCATCGTGTCCAGGCCGTCGTTCTCCAGGATGAGATCGGCCACCTCGCGCGCCACATCGGTTCCGGCGTGTCCCATGGCGACCCCGATGTCGGCGGCCTTGAGGGCGGGGCCGTCATTGATGCCGTCCCCCGTCATGGCGACGACCTTCCCACCCCGCTGGAACGCTTGGACGATCTGAAGCTTGTGGGCGGGGCTGACCCGGGCGAAGATGTGGACCCGTTCCGACAAGGCGGTCATGACCTCGGGGTCGATCTTGGTCAGGTGGGTGGAGTCCAAGATCTCCAACGGCTCGTCGCCGCTCAGGCCCAACTCCTTCCCGATCGCGTACGCGGTGGGGCTCTGGTCGCCCGTGATCATGACGGTGCGGATTCCCGCGCGGTGGAAGTCGCCGATCAGCTCCTTGACTCCTTGGCGGATCGGGTCGGCCATGCCGATCAGCCCCAGCCAGATCAGCCCGTCCTGCAGATCGACGGCCGCTTCTTCGGGGGCGACCCGCGTGTAGGCCGTTGCCAGGACCCGCAAGGCTCGGCCCGACATCTGCTCGTTCTCGATCTGGAGGCTGAGCCGGTCTTCCTCGGAGAGGGGCACCACGTTCCCGTCCAGGACGCGCCAGCGGCACATGGCCAGCACCTCGGTGGGACTGCCCTTGACGGCGAAGAGGAGGGAGGGCCCCGCCGAATCCTGCTCGACGTGAAGGGTGCTCATGAAGTTGCGGTTCTCGGAGCGATGGTTCATGCGCAGGATCGGATGCCGTTTCCGAAGCCGGACCAGATCCACGCCGGCGCTGATGGCCATTTGGATGAGCGCATTCTCCGTGGGAGATCCCCTGAGGATGTATTCTCCCTCCTGGACGCTGATCTCGGTTTCGCTGCACAGCGCCGCGACGTGGAGTAGGCGCAGCAGCTCGTCACACGTGTACGGGTTGACCGGTTCCTCCCCCGCGATGAACTTTCCGTCCGAGACCCGAAAGCGGCGGTGCCCTGCGTAGACCGAGACGGCGGTCATCCGGTTCAGCGTGATCGTTCCGGTCTTGTCGAAGCAGATTGTCTGGACCGAGCCGAGGGTTTCGACGGCCTCCAGCCGTCGAATCATCACGTGGCGCCGTCTCATGTTTCTGATCCCGAGGGCGAGGGTCGTGGTCGCCACCGTGGGGAGCCCCTCCGGAACCGCCGCCACCGCCAGCGAAATGGAAATCTTGAGCATTTGCAGGAAGCCGTAGCCCCGCAGCAGGCCGATTACAAAGACGATCCCGCACACCGCGCCGCTGATCAGCACGAGCTGGGTGCCCATCCGGTCGAGCTGCTTTTCCATCGGGGTTTCGGGGCGCTCCGCCTCTCCCACCAGCGTCTGGATACGGCCGATTTCCGTGAAGCGCCCAGTGGCGACCACCATGGCGAACCCGCTGCCGCCGGTCACGAGGGTCCCCAGGTAGACCATGTTCAGCCGATCGGCGAGCGGATAGTCCACGCCCGCGGCCAGGGCCGTGGCGGTCTTGAGGGCGGGAACGCTCTCGCCGGTCAGGGCTGATTCATCGACGTGCAAGTACTGCGTCTCCACCAGCCTTGCATCCGCCGGGACGTAGGTCCCCGGCTTGAGGATGAGGATGTCCCCTGGAACGACCTCCTCCGCGTTGATTGCCGTCGGCCGTCCGTTGCGGAGCACGAGCGCCGACGGCCTGACCAAGCTCTTGAGCGACTGGATGGTTTTCTCGGCCTGGCTCTCGGTGGCGTAGCCGATCGCGCCGTTGATCACGACGACCCCCAGAATGACCAGGGCGTCCGCCACGCCTCCGGTGAAGACCGACACAGCGGCCGCCGCTCCCAGTAGGGCGACGGGGAGCGACGTGAATTGACCGATGAACATGCTCAGGCTCGAGCGGGGAATCGACCCGGGCAGGAGGTTGGGGCCGTATGTTTTGACGCGTTCTTCCGCCAGGGAGGAAGAAAGGCCCAGGGCCTTGGAACTCCCCAGCGTGTCGAGCAGGGCACCGACCTCCAACAGATACCAGGCGGCCTCTTTCTGGTCCTCGGCCTCCCTCGTCTGCTTCCGGAGTAAGGAGCGGCTGAAGGGGGGCGGGGGTTCCTCGTTGCCGTTTCGAGAAGGTGGAGGAAGGACGGCCTCATCGTCTTGAAACTCGACTCGCTCAAGAAGAGAGGCGATCATGAGTGTATCGTGGTCCCCGTCGAAGAGGACCAAGACGTTTCCGGTCGCGACGCTGGCGGAGACGTGATGGATGCCCTCGACCCGACGAAGGCGACCTTCGAGTTTCTGCTTGAACGCTTCCGAACGGTAGAGCGCCTCGACCCGGTAACGGGCCCTCCCTTTTACACTGGTGTGGATCGCGTGAACCCGCATGGTTTCCGTGGCCGTTGTTCGTGTCGGCGTGTTGCCCTGATCAGGCGGAAGGAGCCTTCGCAGACGACGCCCCTCGTGTCGGAGCGGGTTCTTTGTCCGCGGGTCCCGCGGCCGGCCGCTGTTTCGGAAGCAGGGCGCCGGCGACCTCTTTCACGCCTTCGGCGACGCCGACAAGTATCTCGGTCACGGTCTTGACGGCGGTGGTTCCGATCGTCCCCGCCGCCTCGATCGCCCCGCTGACCGCCACCTTGGCGACCTCCGGAACGTTTCCCCCCATCTCCTTGGTCGCCTCGATGACCCCTTCCACCGATCTCCGGGCCACAACCGCCACGTCGGCCCCGATCTCGGCGGCCCCCTGGACCGAAGCCTTCACGATGTGGCGGGCGGCCGAGACCGTGTCTCCTCCGACATCGCCGACGCCCATCACGACCCCCTTCGCCACGCTTTTCGTGCTGAGGATCAGACCGGTTCCGACGTCTTCGGTCGCCCGAATGGTTCCTTTGATCACATCCCGGCTCACCGCGACGCCTTCATCGGCCAGCGCGCCCGTGGTCCGAATGGTCTGGGAGACGGTATTCCGGACGAGGCTGACGATCTCCGCTTCGATCTCGTGGATCCCCTTGAGCGTCCCGATGATCCCCTCTTTGACCGCAGTGCCGACCTTTCCGATCGTCTCTTCGGTCTTTGTGGTGTCCGTCACTTCCTCACCGGCCATGTTGGACCTCCTTTTGGTTGAATGCAAAAGGGCACGCTCCGTCGCGTTCACTCGGAGATTTCGAAAACGATCCGGCTTGAGGGCCGGCGTGAACCCCGACTTGTTCTCCTTGACCCTTGACGCAGCGTCTGCCCTTGTGGGAATTCGGCTTGGCGGATCGGACCTCAGGCTGACAAGCAGCGACAAGGGTCATAGCTAACACAAGTAAGAGAAGAAAGAAACATAGACGTTCATGACTTACCTCTTCCTGCCGCGCTTGCTGCGATTTTTCTCCCTCTTGCCTAGTGTCTTGCAAGCGTGTGAGTTGTACAACCCCCTGAACGGGCTATTCGTCATGAAATACCTCCCGACACGGGGGAGCCGCTAGGAAGGAAGTCGTTCCGTATCTGATGAGCCAAATCGCCGGTTGAGCTAGCCCCGATTTTACGGACACCTGGTTAGGAGACAGCTTGCCCCCTTGGGTGTGCGTTCACATCGTATCCCGAACCATTCCCGTGCCGCCTTCTTCCGTCAAATTTAACGCCAGACCAACCTCGTCTTGATGGTCCTGTGATCTCTGTGGCGTATCGTCGGTTCTGAACACTTGAGCCGCGCGCGGGCCTTGATGCAGTCGGACGGGTCACCTTCTCGGGCCGCGGGTTCGACAGGCTGGGAACTCGTCGACGAGAACGGAAAGGAGGGCACGATGAACGCACGAGTTATTTCCGTCATGGTTGGTCTCGCGGCTCTGGTGGGGATTGGACCGTGCGGTGTTGCGCTGGCCGGCGCGCCGCCGGTGGCGTCGCACGGTGTGGCGTCCGGCGACGTCACGGCCACGAGCGTCGTGATCTGGTCGCGGGCCACGGCGGAGGGCGTGATGCACGTTCGGGTGTCGGGGCGCGCGGGCGAGAGCCGGACGGTGTACCGCTCGGTTCCGGTGGTCGCGAGTGAGGACTTCACCGGCAAAGTCGTGATCGGCGGCCTGCGGCCGGATACCGAGTACGAGTACCGGGTCTGGTTCGAGTCCGCGCCGGGGCAGGGGCGCGGGGCCGGGGATGCTGGCGAGGAGCGACGGCGGTCGCGCGCCGCGGCGAGCGGCGTGTTTCGCACCGCGCCGCCGGCCGACGCGCCGAAACCCATGCTGTTCGCGTGGGGCGGCGACCTTGCCGGACAAAACGTCTGCCGCGACGCGGTCGAGGGGTTCCCAATCTTTGACGCGATCAACGCGCTGCCCCTGGACTTCTTCATCGGGCTGGGCGACATGATCTACGCCGACGGCACGTGCGCGGCCGTGGGGCGCTACGGCAACGCGCAGGTCCCTGGCGACTACACCCTGGCCACGGATCTCCCGAGTTTCTGGGCGCATTGGAAATACAACCGCGAGGACGCAGGCTATCGCCGGCTGCTGGCCCGGATGCCGTACTACGCGATCTGGGACGACCACGAGGTCGTGAACGACTTCGGCCCGCTGCACGACACCCGCACCGCGCCGCCGTACACGCCCGGCGTCCATCTCATGCCGATGGGTCTGGCGGCGTTTCTCGATTACAACCCGATCGCCGAGCGCGACGAGACGCCGAACCGTCTCTATAGGAACGTCCGCTGGGGTCGCCACGTGGAGCTGTTCATTCTGGATGCGCGCCAGTACCGCGACGCGAACATCGCCCAAGACAGCGCCGAGCGGCCGAAGACCATGCTGGGGCGCGAACAACTGACGTGGCTCAAAGCCAAGCTGGCGGCCTCCGACGCGACGTGGAAGATTCTCGTGTCGAGCGTCCCTCTCTCGATCCCCACCGGGTTTCCGCCCGCGCTGGGGCGCGACGGGTGGGCCAACTTCGATCAGGAGACGGGATTTGAGCACGAGCTGATGGATCTCCTCGGCTTCATGCGCAGCCGGGAAATCCGCAACGTCGTCTCGATCACCACCGACGTGCACTTTGCCGAGGTCTTCCGATACACGCCGTTCGCGGACGACCCCGGCTTTCGCCTGTATGAGTTCGTCAGCGGCCCGCTCAACGCCGGCCTCTTTCCCAACCGTGACCATGACGCCACGCTGGGGACCGAGAGCCTCTTCTTTTACGGCCCTGAGGGCGGCGATGCCGGATTCACGTTCGCGCAGGCCAAGCCGTTCATGAACTTCGGCACGATCCACGTGGACGAGGCGGGCCGTTTGACGACCGCGATCCGCGCCACGGATGGCCACGTCGTCTACGAACAGACGCTGACGCCGCAAATGCCCGGTATTCATCCCCCTGGGGTTGGCGAGCCACCCGTCATTCTGCCCTGATGACGTGCCGGAAGCGAGAGGCGAAATAGAAGCGACAGTTGACGCGGGTGGAGCCGTGGCCCGGGGGACTGCGTATCAGTGAATCCCGCAAAACTCGCGCGTGAGGTGTTGACCCGGACGCGTTTGTCCGTTCCCTGCACTGTGCGCGTGTTCTAGGTGCCGCCCCTCGGCAACGGTGCTTGGCATGTGGCGCAATCGCTCCCCGGAATCCACTCGAACGCCGGCAACCTACGCGCTGCTGTTTCTGGGGCTGTTCTTTGCCTTCCAGTCCTTGTATCAGAGCAACCGGGATACCCGAGTCGTGCGCCTCTGGATTGATGAGATGACGGTCGCGCCGAGCGCGGTGCTGATTTCATGGTTGACGCCCGACGAAGGCGTGGTCGCGCAAGGCCATCGACTGGTGTCACCGCATGTGCGTCTGTCGGTGTTAAACGGCTGCGAGGGCACCGACGTGATGCTGCTGCTTACGGCCGCGCTGCTCGCGTTTGGAGTGAGCTGGCGCCGCACGCTGCTCGGAATCCTCGTCGGCGGGCTGCTGGTGTACCTCACCAATCAGGCGCGCATCGTCGCGCTGTATTATGGCCTCCGCTTCGACCGCGCGCTCTTCGAGGCGCTGCACGGCTACGTCGCGCCGATCATCGTCATCGCGGTGGCGGGGCTGTTCTTCCTGTATTGGGTGTCGGATGCCGAGCCGCGCCGAGCTGGGTAAGATCATGCTGCTGTTCGGTCTCAGTTGCCTGCTGTGGCTCAGTGTGGCCTTGTTCTACGGCAGAGAGGTCGCGACCGGCTTGTTGCCGATGCTGCGCTGGGAAATCGCACAGCTCGCGCCGCACTATGAAATCCGGGATTTGAGCGTGGCGCATGCGGGCGGGGAAACGGCGATTGTGGTCAGCGTCACAACGGCATATCCGCAGCTTTACGGCGCTCGCTCTCTCCCGGCGGACGTTTCAATGAGCAGTTCAACGCTGCTTGGGCACCTGCTCCAGCCGCTCGTCGTGATGTGGTCCCTCATCAGCACTGCGGCACTGCTGCGGCGTCAGCGTGCGTTGCCGCTGGTCTTGTTCGCGATTCCTGCGGCCGTCGCCGTGGTGATGCTGGATGTTCCATTTGTCTTGGTGGGAGCGCTCGAAGACCTGGTGTTATCGACCGGGCTGCCCTCGGACGCGTATCGGTCGCCCTGGGTGATCTGGATGAATCTCCTCAACGGCGGCGGCCGGTTGGCATTGGGTATTGGCGCAGCGCTTGTCGTCATCGCGATCGCGCCGGGGCTGACCGCATGCCCGGATCGTCGTTTGGTCCTCCCGAGCAGCAAGCGACGCATCAGTTCAGCGGTAGGGAAGAGACGATCATGGCAATAGGGAATGTCGTCGGTGTGCTGGGGTTCAGCGTTGCCTTCGCCGTGATGGTTTGGAGTCAACCGGCACGGAGCGCCGACGCGGCAACCGGTGAATTCATGCTGAAGAAAGCATCGCCGGCACTGATCGCGCGCTTGCAGCGCCTTGAGCCCGTTGATGTGATTGTCGAGCTGGACGCGGCCGCTATCGAAGCGCAAGCCGATACCTTTCGGAAGTCGCGGGGTGTGGTGCATGATGATGCGTTGATCCTCCGCTACAAGGCCGATCGATACCGAGCGGCCAAAGACGATCTGTTTAACACGATGCTACCCCGGCAATTCGTGGTGCTGCGGGACTACCGGCACCTTCCTATGTTTGCTCTGAGGTTGAATGCCCTGAGCGACTTGGACGCGTTGGCACAACGACCGCAAGTGGTGGCGGTTTATGAAGACCAGCCGATGCACATGCATGTGGCACAAAGCGCGCCGTTGGTGCGGCAAACCCTTGCGGCGACACTGAACCAAGCCGGCGCCGGCACCACCGTGGCGGTCTTGGACACTGGTGTGGATTACACGCGGGCGGCCTTCGGCTCTTGCACGGCGCCCGGGGTGCCGGCCACCTGCAAGGTGGGCTACGCGCAAGACTTCGCCCCGGATGACGGCGCGCGCGATGACAATGGGCACGGCAGCAATGTCGCGGGCATTGTGGTGGGCATCGCGCCGGGCAGCAAGATTGCCGCGTTAGACGTGTTCGATGGATCGACGGCCAGTACCCTGGATATCGTCGATGCGATCAATTGGGCAATCGGTAATCAGGCTGCCTACAATATCGTCGCTGTTAATATGAGTCTGGGCGGCAGTCTCTATTCATCGCCTTGTCGGACCTCAAATCCGTTTCGCACACCAATCATCAACGCCAAGTCGGCCGGCATTCTCTCAGTCGCTTCGTCAGGCAACGAGGGCTCGACCAGCAGCCTGAGCATCCCCGCCTGTACCCCGGAGGCCGTGGCGGTGGGCGCGGTGTACGATGCCAACGTCGGCGCGTTCAGTTATCCGGCGGTGTGCAGTGACGCGACAACGGCAGCGGACAAGGTGGTCTGTTTTTCCAACAGCGCAAGCTTCCTGTCCTTGCTCGCACCCGGCGCGCTGATCACCGCGGCCGGTGCGACTTACGCCGGCACCTCACAGGCCGCGCCGCACGTAAGCGGCGCGGTGGGGTTGTTACGCTCCGCGTATCCCTCAGAATCGGTCGACGCCACAGTCACGCGTCTCACTTCACGGGGGGTGAATATCACAGATCCTCGCAATAGTCTGGTCAAGCCGCGGATCGATGTGTTGGCGGCACTGGGCGCGGTGAATGACCAGTTTGCTGCCGCGGTGTCACTGGCAGGGCAGTCAGGATCCGTCTATGCCTACAACATTGACGCCACCAAGGAAGCCGGAGAACCGGCTCATGCGGGTAATAGCGGTGGTAAATCGGTGTGGTGGGCATGGACTCCGCCCCTTACCGGGCCCGTCATATTGACGACGCTGGGCAGCGACTTCGACACGTTGCTCGCCGTGTACACCGGCAGCAATCCAGCGAGCTTGTCATTGACGGCGGAAAACAATAACAATCCGCCGGGGAGCACCAGCGCGGTAAGTTTTACCGCGACAGCGGGAACGAACTATCACATTGCGGTCGATGGTGTCGCCGCGACGTGGGGCACCATCAAACTAACGTGGTCCTATCTTGATAGCGATGGTGACGGAGTGATCGACGCGCTCGATAACTGCGTATCAATCGCCAACCCCACTCAGGCGAATTTCGATGGCGACAGTCTCGGCGACGCCTGCGATCCGGATGACGACAACGATCAGATGCCGGACGCATGGGAAATCGCCAACGGATTGAATCCGTTCGACCCGTCAGACGCCGCCGCTGATCCGGATGGGGACGGGGCGACGAATCTGGCGGAATACCTCGGGGGCACCGACCCGCGAACCGCCGATTTTGTGAATGCAGACATTCCGTTGCTGCCGCCGTGGGCGATGGCCATGCTGGCGGCGTTGGTTATCGCCGGGGGACTAGCGGGACGGACGCGTGGTCATCGACAATAGGCTGCGAGATCAGAATCACGTTCGATGCAGTGCTCTCGCCGCTTTGACCTCGTCTTGCAACGGGTCGGCCTCCCCGGTTTGGCATAGCGGGGCTTAGGGAGATCGGCTGTCCGACAATTGCTTGAGCAGGCGCTCGGCTTCCGGCTTTAACCGGTGAATCCACGCGCGTCGATAGTGCGGGGATTCGGCCCGGATGACCGCCTCGAGCTGGGCTCTCGCGTCGTCGACGCGATCCTGTTTGACATAGAGCCTGGCCAGGAGAATACGGGCATTGGTGAAGTTGCCGTCGGCCGCCACCGCCCGCTCAAGGTGGTCCTGCGCGGCCTTTCGGTCGCCGCCGAGAAACCAAGGGAGGTCGGCCAGAAGACCGCCCATGAACTGGAGGGCCCTGGCGTGAAGCGGGTTGAGCGCGATGGCTCGCCTGACATGGGACTTGATATCGTCGAGCGCGAGCATCGCAGAGCCGGTGCCCTTCAGCCGTTTCTCGTTCCCCAGATTCGCCGCGTACAGAAAGTGCGCGTGGGCGTTCGTGTCCTCCAAGTCGAGCGCGCGTTTAGCCAGCCGTGCTCCCTCCTCGTATGCGCGCCGGCGCTCGTCTTCTTCCGAATAGAGATCATCGCCCATATCCAGATAGACTTCGGAGAGTTTGAGCAACAGGCCGACATCCTCGGCGTAGGCCTTGCGCTGCTTCAGCAACGTGCCGAGGGCCGGTTCAAGCGATTGAGGATAATTCGGGGGCGTGCCGTCGTGTTCCGCTCGAGCCACCGAGGCGGTCAAGACGACAAGTACGCCAACGAAACCGACGGTGCGAGCAAGTCCGAGGGGGTGGGTCAACGACGGTCCTGCGACATGGAGAATTCCATCCTCGACGCCGTCACTTTGCTCCGACCGGTGTATAAGAAGATGGCGAACCAGACGGCTTGAATGGCGAGGATCGCGGCGGGATTCCAGAGGGCGTGTAAGCCGGCGAGCAGGTCGGGCCTCAGTCCGGTTTCATGGGGAATAACCAGTGCGACAACCAGTCCATAGAGCGCTCCAATGACAGCCAGGACTTGATAGACCGAGAAGGCGCCTGTGCCGCGGTAGTCCGCCCGGAAGAATTCCGAGACCGCCCGCCAGATCTGAGTCGACAGCCACGTGACCATAAAGGCTGCCAGCACACGGCCGTGGAGGAAGAGCAGGAGGCCGACGAGGCCCGTGCCCACGAACACGAGCGCGGTGACCGCTTGGATGGGAATGACGGGTACCATCTCAAACCCGCCTTCGTAGGCGGCTTTTTTGGTCGCGCCTGTAAAGGTGAAGTGGCAAGTCTTGCACAACGTGGTCAGCCGTCGCGAAACTCGGGACAACGGTTTCCCATAGCAGCAGCCGAAGCTGATGCACGCCAACCGGCCGGTTCCCTCACCGAACGCATAGGCGATCGCTAAAACCGCCAGCGAAGGCAGGATGGGGACGTGGACCCCGAAGGCGTTTCCGGCCACACGGTCCGTCAACCACACGGTCCAGGGTGCGATGAGGATCCCGATAAAGGCCGCCCCGCCGATCGTAAACGTGTTCGTCTGGGCTTCGATGGCTTTCGCCATCAGTCTGGCGGCCGGCACGCAACAGATCAACAGGATGGCGCTGACCATTCCAATGATGATCAACGGAAGAGACAATGCCCCCATCAACACCACCACGATGGCAACGGCCACGGCGACGCCACTGGCTAAAAACACGCCGTAGTAAGTGAGGTTCATCCCGACCCATTGCCCGTCGGAGCCTTTGTGGCGTGGGACTGAGGCCACGAACTGCCAGCTTTCTTGAGGCAACACCCGAAATGCCCAGGCGAACAGCGCGGCGTAGATGACGACGACGCTGAGCACTCCCAGCTCATTGACCATGCGCGTCCCTTTCTCTCGCCGTCATACGCGTGGCGGTGGGGATGGCCGTCCCGATCGTGGAACGGACCCGCACGTCGGTTTCCACCAGCGGCTTGCCGAATCCCCGGGAGAACCGGCTGTGGACATCGGCCCGTGACATGTTCCGGACGAGATCGGAGGCGAATGCGATCCGGCCGGCCTGAAAGACGACGATGGTCGTCGAGCTGCCGGGTCGGTACAGGCTCTTGGGCCGGCCTTTTCGCAGAAACATGCCCGCGACAATGGGAGACGGATGGTCGTACCGCATCTCGCTGTAACATTGATCGATCGCTCCGATCATCAAAGCCACGACCTCGATCATCGCCACGAGTCCGACCCCGGCGCCTCCAGGCACGTCCGTGTCGAGAATGGTCACGACGCGCGCATTTTTTGAATACGGGGTCGCGATCGAAACGACGGGGCCAGGGTTGCAAGAGTGGTACTGTCCGGAAACGGTATAGAAGTCTCGGACCGTGCCCGACACCGGGAGGTGGTTGTAATGATACTTGTCCGGCGTCAAGCGGCAGATGGCGAAGTCGCCGTTTTGGAATGCGTGGATCCACGCGCCCCGGTTCAGGCCGAACAGCTCGTCGAATTCAAAAAACTTTCCTTTCACAAAGAGCGACGAGCATTCCGCGAAGGACCCGACCAGGATGCGCGCGTCAGCCGGCGCCACGACCGTCCGCGGGTCGTCGTCCATCGGACGCGCCTCCCAATACCGGATCTTCCGTTGGAACAGTTTGCGCGCGCTGTCGAGTCGTTCCGGGGACTCCACGCATTCGTCGAGGTCGACGCCGAGCGAGCGGGCGAACCGAGTGGCGCCCCAGGCTGCGGACCCGAGCGGTACATCGTAGTTCAGAAAGCTCAGGAGGCTCGATGTGCGGGCCGAGGCCAGCGTCTTGACCAGCCACGCGCGACCCTCCCACGGCGCGGCGTAGAGTCCCCGGAGCACGCGGTCGGCGTACAGACGCTCCGTGATCACGGCCCCGGTTGTGCGGTCTACGTACTGATGGTCGACGCTTATCGACATGATGACGCGATCGTCTCGTTGGATTCCATGAGCGTGCGGTCCCGCTGGACGGCCAGCAAGGTCAGTCGGATGTACTGGGCCAACGTCGCCTCATCGAGCGTTTCACCCAACAGGCCGTCATTTCGCGAGTCGAGAAAGTCGCCGGCGCTCTGCGGTCCGATGAGCGTCGTTGCGGTCCGGCGGTATGGGTGATCCTTCGGCTGGTCACGATCGATCTCCCGTAAGTCCTCCAGCAGCGATGTGAGCGCTTCATTGAGGTGACGCTTCCGCAATGTCTCGCGATAGTAGTCCTCGGCGGCCAGGTTGAACTCGTCTCCGGAGAGGTTCATCGGAGACCCGGTGCCGACTTCCTTCAGGATTCCGGTTGTGAGCTTGCCCGACGCCGCATACTGCACGGGGTCTGTTAGGCGCAGCCGCAAGAGGCTCATGGTGTCCCGAAGGTCCAGGGCCTCGATCAGATCAGCCGCGTCCTCCTCCATGGTGGTGAGCAGCGCCTGGCAATAGTCCCGCAGCTTCACGCGGAGGTAGCCGGTGTAGCGTCGACTGGGTCGGCTCTTTGTGGTCTTCGCAAGAATCTTCATCAGGAAGCGGTTTGCCGTATCCTGTCGCACGCTGCAGGTCTGAACGCCCATGGCGGCTGCGAAGAGAAACTGACGCCGCTCGCTCTCCGTGGTCGGATCGTCCGGAATGTCTTCATGGGTGATGGTGCCCTCGGCCACGTACTTGAACGCTAACGCCGTCAGCAGGGCCTGCAGGCTGGCGGCTTCAGCGAAATCATGGGTCAGACTCTCGAAGAGGCTGTAGTGGCGGCCCTCGAACCCTGAAAATCCCATCACGGACTGTGCCCGCTGTTTGTACAGCAGGTAGAGGGACATGGATTCGTCGAACACGCCGAGTTGCGCGAGGTCCCGTTTCAACCGCTGCTGGTTGTCCATCGTGCCGTCCAGGGCCGGACTCTGGTCCGTACTATGGAGGGCCACCAGGTAGTCGATCAGCCTGAAATCAGGGACGAAGTCGCCCTTTAGCCCGAACAGGAGAGCGGTGGCTCTGTCGAGCCAGAGCGGGCCGACCGGCGTCATCGGCTGCCCAAAAACCGATAGCCGGGCCTTTTTCTTCCAGCGTCTCCACAACATCCTCAGGTGCGTCGCCTCCAGTTCATGCGGTAGGAAGCCCAGCGCTTTCTCGGGATGGAGATCCCAGAAGTCCATCCGATACGGCGCCGCGCTGTAGGTGCCGACGAACAAGGGCAGGAAATGCTCGACGATCTTGATGACCAGGTCGCCCACGTACTTTTCCTCCGCCGGGCCGAATCCGGGCGTTCCCTGTTCCAACCGGTTGGTGAGCATCCGACTGCCAAGGCTGAGATGCGTCCCGTTGTTGGCCAGACTGATATTCGAGGTGCTCGGCAGGACGCCAGATTGCGCGAGATGATACCCGCATCCTTCAATCGGATGACCGCATTGAGTTGGCTGCGCGACATCACCTCGTGGCAGAGGTGCATGTAGCGGAGTTTCTCCTCGCCGCGGTTCCAGCCGGACAGGCAGGGATTCATGAACAGCTCGCGATAGAACGAGTCGGGGATCAACCCGTTCAAGTGCTTCTGGCGAACCGGCGGATGCGGGGCGAAATAGACGATGGCTCGTTGCCCGGTTCTTCCCAGAGAGAAACATTCGTTGGCGTACAGGACGAGGAGCTGGGTGAGCAGGAACCGTCTCGCCGTTTCCTTCGCGATCGCCGCGCCCATGCGGGCTTCTGGTGTGAGCGAGACGACGGAGAATGAAAACGTCTCCGGCGAGCTGTTGTCGTTCAGAAAGTGGCTCATGAGGTCGCAACCGAGCATCCGTAACCCGTCGGGGACGTGCGGGTCGGCGCTGACGGCCTGGGCCAACGACAGTTTGAGTAGATAGCTGACCGGCACGCGCAGGAACGGCTCACCGTGGTGTTCGATGAAAAAACGGCCGGCGTCGGAGCGCGGCGTGTCGTTCGCCGAGGCTTTATCTGCCAGGAGATCGGTGTGTAGTACCTCGGAGGCGAACGGCGTCAATGTTCGCAGCGGAAGACGGACCCAGGAATTTTCCCACACCGCTTGGGTATCGCGATCGAGAAACTCCTCGAGGTCGGTGATCAGGCGTCGGGAGCTCTCCCCCGCGGCGGCGCGCTTGACGATGTTCTGGAAGTAGTTCGAGGTCTCGATCGCCTGGGCAAGGTCCACGTGTGATCGCGACCCTTGGACAACGGCCTGCAGCTCGTTCTCAGAGCCGGCGGTGATATCCCCCGCGGAAAACGGGAGCGATCGGTCACACACCTGAGACAAGATGCACGGTCCGCTCAGGGCGTCTCGATGGGATGGGGGAGTCTGCAACGCGAGCGGCAGAGCGCCCGAAGTCGCTTCGCTTGTCTGGCGGTGCGTGATGGATCGGGTCAGAGTCCGCTCCGATTCAGATGTCCGATGCTGGCCAGAACATCCCCGAATAATGCTTTATGGTAGTCGAGCGATATTAAGGAGAGATCAACTCGCGGTAAATTCGATGTAAATCTTTCAGGGAGTGTGGATGAGCCGGGAGCGCCTCCTCCTACCCGCGGCTCGGAAGGAGTGACCGTATTTTACCTCGGCCTGAGTGATTCTTGATCGGTTCGTGATGTGCGGAGCGTATCGTTGATACCAGATAAGGTACCGTACTGGAATGGCCACGCCATAAGGGGTCATTTCATTTCGTTGTGAGGCGTTTTACCAAGGAGGTCGTATGCGTGCCAAGATGCTCGCTGCTTTTAGTTTGATGGGATGGTTGGGAATCCTGCTCACCGTGCTGCTGGGAGGATTGCCCGTTCACTCGCCGTTGGCGGAGCCGGGCCCGAGTCCGTCGTTTTCCGACGGGCGTGAAGAGAGCGACGACGCGGACGAGGACGAGTCGCCCGAGTTGCGGGCCAAGGCGTCGGAGCGGGTCCGGTGGAGCGATCAGGAGAGGGAGCCCCGCGAGGACGATCCCGAGACCCTGGTCGACGTGCAACTCCTTGCGATCAATGATTTTCACGGGCAACTCTCCGCGGGCCGTCGCGTGGGGAACCGTCCCGTTGGTCACGCGGCTGTGCTGGCCTCGTACCTGAAGGCGGCGCAGGAAGGGGCGGAAGACCATACGTTCATCGTGCACGCGGGCGACCAGGTGGGCGCGTCGCCGCCCGCGTCCGCGCTGTTGCAGGATGAGCCGTCGATCAGCTTCCTCAATCTGTTGGCCAACGACTCCTGCTCGCGTCATCACCGGTTCAATCCCCATTGCAACCTCGTGGGCACGCCCGGCAACCATGAGTTCGACGAGGGCGTCGAGGAGTTCTTCCGGCTGATCCACGGCGGGAATCACCCCGCCGGGTCGTTCTTAGAGGATCGCTATCGCGGGGCCATGTTCCCGTACGTGTCGGCCAACGTGGTGAACACGGCCACGGAGTGGCCCATCCTTCCTCCGTACCTCATCAAGAAGGTCCGCGGGGAGAAAGTCGGGTTTGTCGGCGCGGTCTTGAAGGAGACGCCCACGATCGTGACCCCGAGCGGCGTGGCGGGTCTGTCGTTTCTCGACGAGGCCGACGCGATCAATCGCTCCGTCGCCGAACTTCGAGCGCGGCACGTGCGGGCGATCGTCGTGCTGATCCACCAAGGCGGGCGCCAGACCACGTATCAGGGCTCGACCCAACCCGGCGGTGTGATCACCGGCCCCATCGTGGACATCGTCTCGCGGTTGGACGACGAAGTGGACGTGGTCGTGTCCGGCCACGCGCATTCGTTCACCAACGGCCTGCTGCCCTCGCGAACCGGGAAGGAGATCCTAGTCACGCAGGCGTTCTCCGCCGGCACGGCGTACGCCGACATCGACCTGCAGATCGACCCCGCGACGCACGACGTGGTGGCCAAGTCCGCGTCGATCGTGACCACCTACGCCGATCAAGAACCGGGCCTCACCCCGGATCCGACCGTGGCCCAACTCGTAGCCGATGCCGAAGCAGAAGTGGCTCCGTTGGTGGATCAAGTGATCGGCGAAGCGGCGAGCGATATTCTCCGCGTCCAGAACGCGGCCGGGGAGTCGGCGCTGGGGAACCTGATTGCCGATGCCCAGCGGCAGGCTATGGGGACCCACTTCGCCTTCATGAACCCCGGCGGGATCAGGGCCGACCTGTTCGCGGGATCGGTCACGTGGGGCGAACTGTTCACGATCCAGCCCTTCGGCAACAGCCTGGTCAAGATGGACCTGACCGGAAGCCAAATCGTCACGCTGCTCGAACAGCAATGGCTCAACCAACCGTTTCCCCGAATGTTGCAGATTGCCGGGCTCTCGTACACCTGGGACAACGCCCGTCCCGTCGGGAGCCGGATCGTCGAGGTTCGACAGAACGGAACGCCGATCGATCCTGACGCGATCTACACCGTGGCTGTGAACAGCTTCATGGCGGCCGGCGGGGACAACTTCATGGTCCTCGTTGCGGGGACCAACCGCGTGGGCGGGCCGATCGACCTCGACGCGCTGATCGCCTACCTGCAAGGGCTGACGCAGCCGTTTTCCTCGGCGATCGAAGGGCGGATCGAGCGACTCAATTAGTAGAGGTAGAGGCGGCGTCCATGAACCCGGACGTGCCGAGGGCGCGAGTCATGAGCGGACCGTATGGATGTCGTCTTTTGGTCAAATGTTTTCAAGTTTCGCCAATAACTCTTTGACCTTGGTCTCGATCAGATCCCGGGTTCGGCGGAACTCCGAGAGCGGCAGGGCCTTGGGGTCGGGAAGGTTCCAGTCCTCGCGCTGCTTGGCGCATACTGCGGGGCACTCATCACCGCACCCCATGGTGACGACCACATCGTAGTCGACGTTAGGGATCTTGCTCAGCGACTTTGAGCCGTGCTTGGTCAGGTCGTAACCGACTTCACGCATGACTTCGATCGCTGTTGCGTTGACCGCTCCCGACGGGCGCGAGCCCGCACTATAGATTTCGACGTCTCCTTTGCCGTGCATGCGGGCGAATGCCTCCGCCATCTGGCTTCGACAGGAATTCTCGACGCACACGAATAGAAGGCGCTTCATCCGCAGGGCTCCCGCGTGGGGCGGCAACAGCCTTGGACTTGTACGCCTCGGCATCCCCACATCGCGAGATAGGTGCCGAGCAACGGCGCGACGAGGTAGATCCAGAGATACTGGGTTTGTCCCGACACCAAGGCCGGCGCAAGAGACCGGGCGGGGTTCATCGACGCGCCGGTGATCGGGCCGGCGAACATGGCCTCGAGTCCCACGATCCCGCCGATCGCCACGCCCGCCATCACGCCGCGCTCCTTGGCCTCGGTCGAGACGTTCAGAATCACGAACATGAGAAAAAAGGCGAGGAGAATCTCGAGGATCAAGCTCTGGGCCGGCGGGCCGGCCGGCAGCGTGGCGCCCAAGGTTGAATGAGATGGGAACAGGAGGTGGAGGAGGATACTGGCGAGCGCCGCGCCTCCGAGTTGACTGACGGTATAGGGTACGAGCTTTCTTCCCGGAAAGCGGCCCGAGATCCAAAATCCGAAAGTGACGGCGGGGTTGAGGTGCGCCCCCGAGATGTCTCCCAAGGCATAGATCATTGCCATGACCACCAAGCCGAAGGTGAGGGAGATCCCGACCTGCGAGACGGCGCCGTGGCTCACATCGTTGATGACGATCGCGCCGGTTCCAACGAATACCAGCGTAAACGTTCCAAGGAGTTCGGCCAGATAGGTCTTCATTCGGTTCTCCACAAAAAGATCAGGCTCGCTAAGGCTGGAGTGTCGGGCGTTCCCGGATACTTATATGAGGAACTTCAGCAATGAGTCAAGGCCAGCACGGGTCTGGCCAGAAAATCCATTCCTCTTTCTCAGAACGCTCGCACGAGCTCAACGATGACCGCGGCGTTCGCCAACGTCGAAACCGCGAACAGCGCATAGATCAGCACGGGCTCCCCGATATCCGCCATCCATCGTGGGCGCTGGCATCTCCCGCCAAGATTTAACTTCGCTTGAACCAGCTCTTGATCCGGGTGTGACATCACGCGCGTATTCTGGGCCTCGTTCCTAGTGACCATGTGGATGAAGGTAACGCCGATTGAGATCACGTCAACCCACCATGAAAGGAGTAAGGACATGAAACTGAACGCACGTACGACGTACACCAGGGCGGCCGCTTGGGCCGTGACCGCGCTCTCGCTCGGCGCGGGACTCATGACCGCCGACGCGATCGCGTCCGACCGCTGGGACAATGATTTTGGTCTGCGGGTGGAGCGGATATTGAACTTGGTCTCTTCCGAACTGTTCGGGATCGATCGGCCGGTCGCGGCAAGCGCCCTCGGGCCCTTCGCTGATCCGGACAATCGCGGCGCGGTGATCGTGGCCGCGGGGCTCCGCGTCGGCGTCGTGTCGAACGTGACCGATCCACAGGCCGACATGATCGCGCTGTGGCCCAACGACGAGCATCCGAGCCACCTCTTTGTTTGCGTCGAGAGCTTTTTCAGCCAGAACAGCAACCCGGGCCAGGCCAGCGTGCAACGAGTCACGCTGAACGCCGATCCGAACAGCAACGTCGAGACGATCGTGAAGGGGATCTCCTCGTGCGACCCGATCCGCCGCACGCCGTGGGGCACGCTGGTGGTTGGCGAGGAGTCGGGGGCCAACGGTGGACTGTACGAGATCCTCGATCCCATGGGCATCGACGCCGCCAACCCGGTCGCGATCCTTGACCGCGCGGCGGGGACCAGCAGCGATCCCACTCGCGTGGCCAAGCGCAAGGCCGTGGGAAGCCTGTCGTGGGAGGGCAACGTCATCCTCGAGGACGGCACGATGTACATGTCCGACGAACTGCGACCCTCCAACGGGAAGGCGGGCGGCGGGGTCTATAAGTTCGTGCCCGCAACGCCCTACCAAGGGGCCGGACCGATCACCACCCTAGACCAGTCGCCGTTTGTGAGTGGAACGCTCTACGGCCTGCGCGTCGGCACGCGGAACAACAACACCGACTACGGTCAAGGGTCCGAGACCGGCAAAGGCGTCTGGCTGGCGATCGATCCCGCCGCGGTGATGGACGCGAACGGCAACATCATCTTGGGCAACGCCCAGCAGGCATTGAAGCTCACCGGCTACTACCGCCCGGAGGACATGGACCTCGACCCGATCGCCGCCAAGCAGGGCATCGTCCGGGTCTGCGGGGCCAACACCGGTCGGATGACCAACGGCGTCGACAGCGCGATTGAGGACGGCGCCAACTACGGCGAAGTGACCTGCTTGGTCGATGCGCCGAAGGTCGGAGCGACCTCGGGCGCCGTGCCCCAAGTCACGCGGTTCATCGCCGGCGACCGCGACGCCAACCACTTCGACAACCTCGCGTTTCAGCCCCACTCGGGCCGGCTGGTAGTTCAGGAGGACGGCGAGGTCGAGGTCCTGAACGCCGACGGGTCCGTGAAAGAACTTCGCGGCAACGACATCTGGATGTGTCTGCCCGACGGCGCCGATCGTGACGTGCAAAGCGACGGCTGCGTGCGGATCTTGTCCATCAAGGACACCGACGCAGAATCGACCGGTGTCATCTTTGACGCGTCGGGCGAAACCGCCTACGTGAATATCCAGCACCGCGCGACGGGTCAAGGCGCGCTGTTGAGGATCTCGGGGTTCGACGTCGATTGAGAGTGACGTCGGGTCGGCGTGAGATTTAACTCGGGTCAAACGACATCTTGAGAACGTCGTGATGTCGGGCGCGCATGATGGGGCGTCACAAAGATCTTGAGGTCTGAACCAGGAAAGGAGGTGAGAGGAACAGCGAGGGAGGAAAGCCACCGCGGGTGTTCCGAAGTATGACAACGCGGTGTCACGGTTCGGAGATCGGCTCCGAGCGAGAGGGTGTGGAGAAGTTTGTGATCACTCATGATGGAGGGACCAGCCAATGAAGAAGTTCAACAGCAGGTTGAAGGGCGCTGCAGTGGTCCTGTACGCCGCCGCGGCGATGGCGGGAGGTGGGATCGCCACCGAAGCCCAGGCCCTCACCTTCGGTAACGGCGACCTGGTGCTCGCCGTGTACGGCAACAACATGCAGTACCTCCAAAACCTGGGTCAAGTGAGTTCGCTCCTGGCCCCGGGAACCACGACGCCCTTCAGCATTTTGCCGTCGAATCTCACGGCGGTGTCGGGCACCAATCCGGTGAACTGGGCGCTAGTCAGCTTTTCGTATGACGAAGGGACCGGGGAAGCGACCACACTCGCAGCCTCGTCGACCAAGAACCTCTCGGCGTTTACGCCCGCCGAGTTGGCTGCGGTCGTGGTCTCTAATAGCTGGGGCCGCGCGGCGAGCTGGTCAGGCCCGTCGGGAGCGGTTGCAGGTTCCACTCAGTTGATCGCTGCCTCGGATGACAACTCGTTTACCACGGTGTTTGGAGCGGACGGCAGCCTGGGCAGCGGATTCAATGTCTCGACCCAGGGCGTGTTCGGTTCGCTGTTGAGCATGCTCCAGGGCGAAGTCAGCACCAACGGGCTCACGCAGTTAGGGACCGCATTCCTCTCGGCGGATGGCTCGACCCTGACCCTGGCGGGAGCTACGGGACCGGCTCCCGTACCAGTCCCGGCCGCGGTGGTGTTGTTCGGCACGGGCTTGGTCGGCTTGGTCGGTGTGGCTCGTCGTCGGTTGATCGCAGCCTAGGTCGTCATACCCGCCATACGTCGGTGGGTCATCACAGAAAACAAAGGAGATCGTTCAGATGAAAAAAATAAATCACAAGAAGTGGGCGATCCGCGCCATGATGGCCGCCGGGATGCTCTCGGTCGGCGCCATGGCCGGGTCGGCCCAAGCGCAAGTGATCGAAGTCAACATGGGCGGAGCGTCGGCCGGCACGCCCTTCGCGAGCGAAGTGCCGCTGAGCCTGTGCAACGCGGCGCCCCTCCCGGTGCACTACGTCAACGGTCCGATTCCCTCGAGCGGAACCGTCACCATCGCCTCTGGTAAGCTCCACACCTGGGTCTGCCAGCGAACCGTGGGTGGTGTGACCGAAGACATCATCGTCCGGTACTCGGCCACCGGTTCGAGCGATGGGGTCAAGCGATTGAAGCAGCCAGAATCTGATCCGCTCTCGAATATGAACTTCCTCGATCACGTCGCGGCGGCGGGGTGCGTGGGGCCGGTTTTGAAGACACGGCCCTCCGACAGCAAGCAGTACAACGAATTCACCGGCTGCACCGGCGCGACCCTGGCCGATGCGACCAATCCGCTGCCTGTGAAGATCGGATGGTCCGACGTGGCGGGTAGTTCGTTCCATCAGACCGGTCCCATCACGACGACGGTGTTGCCGATCGACCAGAGCGCCCTCATCAGCACCCAGGTCGCGATCGTGCCGTTCGCCATCGTGGTTGGCAACGGTGTGTACCGCATCGACCCGGCGACCAATCTCACCTTGGGGCCGGTGGAAAACCTCTCCCAGCCACAAGTCGAATCGTTGCTGAGCCGCCAGGTGACCGATTGGCGGCAGCTCGGTTTGGGTACGGCACCGGTCGGTTCTCCGGTGGGCACGGCGGCGGACGCCACATCGCCTGTGACCCTGTGCCTGCGCAAAGCCGGTTCCGGAACGAAGGCGGCGTTGGACGAGACGGTCATGGTGACCGCGGTGGAATGGCCCTCCGGCTCGAGCAGCCTGACGAATCCCGCGGACGGTGTGTATTTTGGAGAAAGCAACCAAGACGTGCGTGACTGCATCCAGGGCGACGCGGCGGCGGGACGGCCGGCTCACATCAGAGGCGTCGGATACATGGAGGGTGATCAAGCCGCGCTCGTGACCGGTGGCTCCATCGTGAAGCTGGATGGGTATCGGTCGCACGATCCCTCACTGCCGATCGCTGACCGGAAGAAGGACTTGCTCTGCGGCAAATTTGTGTACTGGGTCGGCGAGCGGATGAACACCCGGAACCCCTCTTCAGCGGATCTGGATACCGCGACGTTGATCTCTGATCTTATCTCCACGTCAGCCGATGCGGCCACGATCGGCATTCTGCCGGCCGGTGCCTTCTGGGCGGCGCCGGGGTCGATGAACGTGTTTAAGAATGCGGACAAGGGCCCGATCAACTTCAAGTCGGCCCCCGTACCGTATGGCGGTTGTTAATTCGTAGCGAACGATTTGTTTCCGATCGTTCTTGAATGAACCCATGACACCCTGCCCGGGGGTGAAAACCCCCGGGCAGGGTAAGGGGGAATTATATGGTAAACAGCAAGTCGACTGTCTGCGCTATTGTCGTTTCCGTGATGTTTACGATCGGTGCCATGTCCGGGGCGGCTGAGGCGGTGGTTGAAGTCAATATGGGTGGCTCGTCGTCCAGCACGCCTTTCGCGAGTGAAGTGCCGCTGAGCCTGTGCAACGCGGCGCCCCTCCCGGTGCATTACGTCAACGGTCCGATTCCCTCGAGCGGAACCGTCAGCATCACCTCGGGCAAGCTCCACACCTGGGTCTGTCAGCGAACCGTGGGTGGCGTGACCGAAGACATCATCGTGCGTTACTCGGCCACCGGTTCAAGCGACGGGATCAAGAAACTGCAACAACCGGAAACTGATCCGCTTTCAAATATGAACTTCCTCGATCACGTCGCGGCGGTGGGATGCGTGGGGCCAACCCTGAAAACCCGGCCCTCCGACGGCAAGCAGTACAACGAATTCACCGGATGTGCCGGCGCGACCCTGGCCGACGCGACCAATCCGTTGCCGCTGAACATCGGATGGTCTGATGTCCGCGGCAGCTCGTTTCACCAGACCGGTCCCATTACCAATACGGTGACGCCGCTTGACCAGTTCGCGCTGATCAGTACCCAAGTAGCGATCGTGCCGTTCGCCATCGTAGTTGGAAACGGCGTGTATCGCATCGACCCCGCGACGAATACGACGTTAGGGTCGGTGCAGAACCTCTCCCGACCTCAGGTCGAGTCGTTGCTGAGCCGCCAGGTGACGGATTGGCGGCGACTCGGTCTGGGTACGGCGCCGGTCGGCTCTCCGGTGGGGACGGCGGCCGACGCTACGTCGCCCGTGACCCTGTGCCTGCGTACCGCCGGGTCCGGAACGAAGGCGGCGTTAGACGAGACCGTAATGGTAACCGCGACTGAAATCGCGTTAGGCTCGACGAACCTGACGAACGCCGCCGATGGCGTGTATTTCGGAACCAGCAACCAAGACGTGCGCGATTGTATCCAAGGGAATGCGGGGGCGGGACGGCCTGCCCATCCCAAAGGCGTCGGCTACATGGAGGGCGATCAGGCCTCGCTCATGACCGGTGGGTATATCGTGCCGCTGGATGGTTTTCTCTCGTACGATCCCTCACTGCCGATTGCTGATCGCAAGCGGGACCTGTTCTGCGGCAAATTTACCTACTGGGTTGCCGGGCAGATGCTTACTCGGAATGTGTCTTCACCGGATGCTGATACCGCGAGGTTGATTCAGGATCTTATTTACACGTCGACCAATCCGCCCACGATCGACATTCTGCCAGCGGGCGCGTTCTGGGCGGCGCCGGGGTCGATGAACGTGTTCAAGAACGCGGACAAGGGGCCCATCCTCTTGAAGTCGTTACCCATGCCGTATGCCGGTTGTTAATTCCTAGAGAACGATTTGTTTTCGATCGTTCTTGAATGAAACCTATGACGCCCTGCCCGGGGATTTTCACCCTCGTGCAGGGTAAGGGGGAGCCGTGAAGACACGTCGAATTTTGTTATTCGGTTCGGGCCTCTTCGGGTTGGCGGGGATGACTCGAAGAATCCGACACGGGAGATCGCAATGATACAACGAGCAGTAGTGGTCCTCGCCCTGATGGGCATTGTCTTCAGCAGTGCGCCGGTCATGGCCGCGACCGTCACGCAACTAAACATCACCGGGGGCAGCATCAATCTGAATCTGGGATTGTTGGGGAGCGTCTCCGGGAACTTTACCCAGAACGGGACGTTGGTCATGGGCAGCTTCCAGCCGCCTCCCGATATTTTTCCTCCGGTTACCGTCGACGGACACACGTTTTCCATTTTCTCGCAGAGTAGCGGGTTGTTTCCGGCCCCGTCGGGTGAAACCTCGGGGACGGCGATCAACGCCGATCTCACGTCGCTGTTTGCGGGTATCTCGGGACCGTTATTCAGCGGCAGTTTGAATATCGGTGGACTCGCGTTCGGAAGTTACGATCCCCTCACCGGCGCGTTCAGTTTGTCATGGACCCATGTGTATGACATTGCCTCGGCCGGCTTTAGCCTCGAGGGGACGGCCGATGTCGCGCCGGTCCCGTTGCCGGCGGCGATCGGGTTGTTTGCAACGGGTCTGCTCGGCGTCATAAGGGTGGCTCGACGACGGATGGCGTGAGTCTTCGAGAGGTCGGTTCACTTTCTCGCTTGAAGGTTGATTGAGGTGGTGGTGCATTTCAGATTGTTCGGTAAGGTGTCGAGGATTTTAGGCTGTGCGGCGGCGCTGTCGGTCCTGACGGCGCCGCTCGCGGGCGCCTCGTTCGTCGAGGTGGTTCGGTTGGATGGCGAGGGAGGGGTTGTCATGGTGCCGGGAGACTTGGTCACACCAAGCCTGTTATCAACGACCGGGTCGGCGGCGGTGCCGGCTCCGGGCGGTTCGGCGTCCCTCGATCTCGGCCCGATCTTCGCCGAGGTCGTGTTTTCCCATAATCCTACGGGATCCCTTTCCTCCGTGGCTGATACGCCAGGGATGCTGCCGCCAATGACGAGTGGATCGATCACGGGTTCGGAACGCAGCGTGAGCGCCGGTGGAAGCCATGCATTGGGAGGGGGGAGCTTCTTGAGCGGCACCGTGGTCGGGACCGCGGGTGTCGATTCAGATCTCTCCGGCACCCTCGACGGCACGATCGGAAGCCCCTCCACCTTCACGATAGAAGGAACGCTGACCCCGGCCCCTTCGGTCCCCCTTCCGGGTGCCGCGTGGTTGTTCGGCACTGGCCTGGCGGGCTTGGTCGGTCTGCTTTCTGCGAGGAATTCCCTACGGCCGCGCTCACGTCGCGGTCTCGAGAACGAGGACAACCATGAACTGTAGGCGCTGCCGAGGACTGATGGTGGGCGATCGCTTCAGCGATCCCCTGGACGAAACCGGAGAAGTCGTATTTTGGGGGTGGCGCTGTGTCCTGTGCGGCGAGATCATCGATCCCATTATCGTGCGCAACCGCATCCGGCACGTGTTGCGCACTCAACGTCCACAACAACAGGTCGTGATTGCGGTGGGGGCCTGGACATCGCCGCTGTTTAATGGGCAGGGCGAACCAGTGGGAGTGGGAGCCTGTTCAGACCGAGGAGGAAAAGTGTGATGAAGATCATGCTTGTGGTGGGTGCCAGACCCAATTTCATGAAAATCGCCCCGATTCTGGACGCGATCACGCGATACAACGAGGCCGGGGGGCCTTCGTCGATCAGCGCTCCCCTTATTCCAGTCCTGGTGCATACCGGCCAGCACTACGATTATGAGATGTCGCAGTCGTTCTTTGTGGAGCTGGGGATCCCGCATCCCGATATCAACCTCGAAGTCGGGTCGGGCAGTCACGCCGAACAGACGGCGCGGGTGATGGTCGCGTTCGAATCCGTGCTCCACCAAGAACGTCCCGACTTGGTCATCGTGGTGGGGGATGTGAACTCGACCATGGCCTGCGCCATCGCCGCGAAGAAGCTCAACATTCCGGTCGGCCACGTCGAGGCGGGTCTCCGAAGCGGCGACATGACGATGCCGGAAGAGATCAACCGCAAGGTCACCGACGCCATTTCCGACTATCTGTTCACGACCGATCCTATCGCCATGGCGAATCTCGAGGACGAAGGGGTGCCCAGTTCGCGTATCTTCTTCGTCGGCAACGTGATGATCGATACCTTGCTCAAGCACTTGGAACGGGCGGCCGCCTCGCAGATCCTGGAGCAGCTCAGCCTGAGAGACGGGCGCGGGGTGAAGCCCTACGCCGTGGTGACGCTGCACCGGCCGTCCAACGTCGATCACCCCGACTCGATGCGAACCATTTGTGAGGCGCTCCACACCATCTCCGAGGAGCTTCCGGTGATCTTCCCCTGTCATCCCCGGACGAGAAGTCAGATCAGCGCGTTTGGATTGGGCGGATTCTTCGGTGCGGAGGGAGGCTGGATGAGGCTGACTGAGCCGTTAGGGTATCTCGACTTTTTGCAGCTCAATGCCAACGCGAAAGTGATCTTGACCGACAGTGGAGGCATCCAGGAAGAGGCCGCGGTCCTGCGCGTGCCGTGTTTGACGCTTCGCGATACGACGGAACGCCCCATCACCATCAGCCAGGGCACGAATCGATTGGTGGGCAACAGCAAGCGCTTCATTCTCGAAGGGTTCGGGTGGGCCCTGAATCGCCCGAACCAACCTGGGCGCGTGCCCGAGAAGTGGGACGGCAAAGCGGCGGAACGCATCGTGGACGTTCTGGCTCAGATCGCGAGACATGGTGCAACCGTCTTATCCAACGATGACCGCCGACAATCCCTGGCGACGATCAGATAAATCTGAGACAGCTCTCGGAGAGGCTGCCAGTTATCTTTCCCTGTCATCCGAGGGCCCGGGGACAGATTGACGCGTTCGGTCTGGGAGGATTTTCTCGGAAGACGGCGGCTGGATCGCGCTGACCGCGCCGGCGTGGAATTGAAGCTCCCTGTTTGCTCGCTTACCCTGCAGCAAGCTGCGGGGAATGCGCTCGCAATGCACTTTCAGGAGGAGGCCACGATTCGGGGCGCGTCCTTCCTCACGCTGCGGGAGAACACCAAACGCCCCATCCCCATCGCGCACGGCACCAACCACCTGGTGGGCAAATCAAGAAGGTCGCCGTTCCCCGGCCGTGCCTGCGGTCGCCTCCACGGTGCGTTCCCCCCAAGGCATTGCCCAAAGATTTACGCATCCCTGAGCCAGAGGTAACCGGCGCGTAACACGACCGGTGTATGATCCGCTTCGCCTTCGACGCCCGCGCGTCGAGAGCCGGAGAAGCGAGATGGCGATCGAGTGGGAAAACGGATTCGTCAAGCGGATTGCGCTCGGGGGATTAACCGGCACGGGGTGGGGGATCGCCGTGCGCGACCGCCGGTCGGCGTTCACCCTCGCCGACGCGGGAGCGTGTACGGTCGTCGACCGCGGGTGCGCCTCGTTGCCCAACGGGTTTCAGCGCGCGATCGAGCTCGCCATGGCCGAGGGCCGGTGGCTGCTCACCCTCGATGCCACGTCGTGGCGTGGGACCCTCAGGATTCACCAGCACCTGGAGAGCCTGGCGGACTCGGTACTCACCGGCGTGGCGATCGACGTCCGGTTCGATCGCCCCTTCCTTGATCGGGCGCTGATCGGCGATGCGGCGCCTGGGGCCATCGGGGGCCTGCGGTGTTGGTCGGTGCCCTACGTCACGCTGGCCGGCGCAACCGAGACGGTGCAGATCCGAACGACGTCGACGGCCCACGAACGCGGGTTACTCGAACGGCTGGACCTCCGCGACGACCCGGAGAGCTGGGCGGTCCGGGCCGAGCTCGTCGACCCGATGGCGCCGCCCGACGGAGGCCGGTCCGCGGACGAGACGGCGTGGTGCACGCACCTGGCGTTCGGCGAAGCGATCCAGCTCACGGTGGACTGCGAGTTCGGGAGGGTCGAGCCCGAGGTGTACGACGACGCGCGGGGCGCGGTCTGGGCCGCGTGACGGCGGACTCCGCCTCGGTTCTAGTTACTGAGGAGGTCACCAAATAGTGCGTACTGTTTTGTGCTCAATGACCGTGAAGTAAGGCATTCTGTGACTCTTTTCTAGTCGGGATACGCACTCTTTGATGGCCGGATCAGTAATGTCGGGAGAACGAAAGAGGAAGATAGAGTGATACGAACTAGGTTCATTCGGCGACACTTCATCGAAAAGGCCGTCAGAGAGTTCAGACCAACAGGGAAGGTTCTTGAAGTGGGTAGCGGGAAGAAGTGGCGGTACTATCCTGACAGCATCACGCTCAACCGAGATGCAGCCGCGGAACCAGACGTGATAGGGGACGCGGAGAATATGAAGTTTGAAGAGAATCGTTTTGATTCGGTTGTCTGCCTGGAAGTGATTGAGCACACTCCTTCTCCCGGCAAGCTGATATCAGAAATATATCGAGTAGTAAAACCCGGAGGCTCTTTGTTGCTGACTGTACCGTTTGTCTTCGAAATTCACGATACATACGACTACGTTCGCTTCACCAAACAAGGTCTCACGCATTTGTTGGATGATTTCTCTTCAGTGAATATCCAGCCCAACGGCGGGAAATATTGTGTCATCTTCCATTTCCTCCGGCTTGGAGTGATCGGGAGTGTCCTCTTTCCTCTCTTAAACAACCTTGGATATTTTCTCGATCTCATTTTTAAAAGTAATGATCCTCGGATTACTCTAGGCTACACGGTAGTCGCCATCAAGTAGGCAGATGATGTTCTCGACCCCTATCGAGAGGGCAACAAGTCAACAGGTCAAGCCGCAGCCTCCACGCGGGCGTCGTCGCGTCATGCGGCAACTTTTCTCGGCGATTTTCCTGACATTTAATCGACGATTGATCCGGCGGTGACGTTGCCTAACGCCATTCTGATACAACAATTCCGTCGCTCGCCATGAAGTTTGTCGTCTTGATAGGGATCATCGCCCTGGTGGCGTGTCTGGGTGCGGCGTCTGCGTGGGCCGAGAGGCCAAGGCTGGCGGGCAGCCGTGCGATCATGGATGAGGGGGTGGAGTGGGCTCTCTCACGGGACGCGATTGAAACCAGGCTTCGCCGTATCTCCGAGGCTGGGTTCAACGTGTACATACCATGCGTCTGGCATGGAGCAGGGACTCGCTACTCCAGTCGGGTGGCTCCTCCGGAGACGGTTCTACAGGACGCGATCAGTGCCGGATTTGATCCGCTAGCCTATCTCATCCAACGCGCGCACGAGTTGGGGATCGAAGTCCACCCCTGGTTTACCGTCACTCTACGCCAGCGTGAATTTCTCAAGGAGTTCTACGACGACGGAACGCCGAGCCAGGCGTTTGACATTCAAAACCCCGAATTTCAGTCGTTCATCGGCAACCTGATGCTCGACGTGGTCGCGCGGTACAACGTCGACGGGATCAATCTGGACTACGTCAGGTCCATGGGCTTTTGTCAGAGTCCAGCGTGCGAGGCGGGCTACGAACGCATGACCGGCGGGGATCTCGACCGAGACCTTCTGATTCGAGGGGTGTCCGATAAGGTCAGGCGGCGTTTGGAACAATGGAACGGTGCTGCAGTGAGCGCCATCGTCCAGCGGGTGGCGACTGAAGCGCGGAAGTCCAAACCACACATCGTGCTGAGCGCGGACGGCAAACCCGACGACGCCCAACCTCGCCTGGAAGGACGCGACCTGATCGGGTGGCTCAACGCGGGGTGGGTGGACGTCGTGTACTTTACTGACTATGGCCCCACGCTGGATGTGGAACGTTTTAATCGTCTGAGGGCCCAACTCAAAGAGCCAAATGCGCTCGGCCGGATGGTGGGTAACTATGAAAAGCGAGGAACGGTCGGCTGGCCACGGAAAGCGGAGTTGGTGTCCGAGTTGGTGGCGTCCACGGTAACGCACTGGCCGGACAATCCGGTCGGGGTGTATCTCTATAGACAACTGGACGACGCCCAGATCCAAGCGCTGCACCAAGGGCCCTTTTCGGCCAAGGCCACGCCATCTGGGCCTCGTCCCACTTCGGAACGCTAAGCCCACTATGCGCGTCGTGCTCGCCATCGTATTTCTTGCGTTGATCCTCAAGGATACCAGTTACCTTGGTGATCACTACATCCTCCGAGGGCTTAGTCAGGGATTATGTCTGGGAGCTGGTCTTTGGTGGCTCGTGATGGGTCCCCGCGGGTCGGTCGCTCCTTATGCCGTACTGGGGATTTACGGTGTCGTGCTCGTTGTGACCGCGGTGCTGAGCCGGGAACCGGTCTACGTCGCACTGCAAGTCGGGTCGCTGGGCGCCGTGTTGTTGTTTTTCGTGGCGTATCACGAGATGCTTCGCGGTTCGTTGACGCCGAACGCCACGATTCTTCGCCTACTGTTGGTCGCTGGTACGCTGGTGCTTGTGATCAGCGTGGTGGGGGCATGGAAATGGCCGGATTTGGCGTATCTCTATGACCCGATGGCTGGGCAGCTCCGGTTTCGAGGTCTGTTCGGACAACCCGGCATGATGGGCAGCGCGGCGGGGTTGATGTGGGGCGTTGCGGTGTTTGGCCCATGGCACTGGACGATCAAGGGTGGCGTGGGAGCCTTGAGCCTCGTGTGCGTGGCGTTGACCTCCTCGCGGACGTTCTGGGTCGCCTGGCTTCTGGCCACCCTTGGAACGTGGTGGTGGACGACGCGCGGCCGTGCCATGGTGACGGCGGGAGTCGGTGCGCTGCTGGTGGTGCTGGTCTTTGGCCTGGCGATGGTCGCGTTCGGGCTGAGGGTGTCTGAAAAGACCGTCGCGCACACTCTACGCACGGATTCGATCGAGAACCTCACCGGTCGGACCAAAGTCTGGAAGTATGCCTTGTCGAGTTGGTGGGATCGGCCGCTGTTCGGCTATGGATTCACGACTGGAGACGAACCATTCAATACTGGAGACGAACCATTCAATGCTCGCAAGGGAACTCCCCTGGCGGGTAAGGGCCGCGATGTCAAACGGTACACCTTGCACAACGGTTATATCCAGGCCCTCTTGGATTCCGGCGCGGTGGGTGCCGCGCTTTACGTTGTGGTGCTCGGTCTGGCGATTATCCGAATCGCCAGACCGCAGGCGACGCAATTGAGGGTTCCCCTGTTCATCCTCCTGTTTGCCGCCATCGCGAATATGGGTGAAACCATCATCTTTTCCGCGGCGACGTTTCAAAGTGTCTTGGTCTGGTATTGCGTGGTCTTCGGACTGAGTCTTGCCGAACAGGTGCCTCGGGCCGTGGAACGACCAGTCGCCCTCGTTCCGGAGGCGGCCTCGTGATGGGGCGCGACCGGATGTCCGGCGCGATCGTCGCGCAAGGGTTGTGGTCCGGCGCGAGTTTCTTCTTGGCCGTCGGACTTGCGCGTCTGCTCGCACCGGACGCCTTTGGGTGGTTCGCGGTGATCATCGCCGCGAAGCAACTGGCGGTGATGCTGCTCGGCGCGCTGGTCTTGACGCCGCTGACGGTGCTGTGGGGCGATCGTCCGACCGCAGAAGCGCGTCCCTTGCTCCTACACGACAGCTTGCGACTCGTCGGGCGCAGTGGCGTCGGCGGATTGGGCGTAGCCGTCGTTATCACAGCTGTGACCGGCTGGCCCGCTGTGGAGGTCGGAATCTTCGTGCTGGGCGGTGTCATCGTTGAGTTACAACGACGAATCAACTTTCTCCAAGGCCGGGCGTGGCCAGATGTCATCGGAGGAGGGGTGATGGTCGGGACGGCGCTGGCGATTCCCGCGGTATTGGCGCTCGCGGATGCACCGAGCGTATACCAAGCCGTGGGCGCCCTTGGGCTCGTCCAGATCGTGTGGGTGACCGCGACCGGGTGGCGGGATTGGACGCGCGCGTTCGGCGACGGGAACGCCATGACGGCGTGGGGCGATCTGTGGCGCGTCGGACGGTGGGGCTTGGCCAGCAACGCCGCCGGCTATGCCTATTCGTATGCGAGCCTGTTCTTGACTCTTGGGCTCATCGGTACCACGGGGGTGGCGGTCCTGGAATTGGCGCAGCAGATGGTGACGCCGGTTCAGGTTGTGATGCTGGGCATGGCGAACGTTTGGCACCCCGTCTTGGCACGGGCTGCCGGCGTCGATCATCCCCGGGATTTCGTCCGTGTTCTTCGGCGTGCGGTGTGGGTGCAAACCGGCGTCGGCGCGATCGTACTAGTGACCTTGCTCGTGTCCGGCCCTAGCCTCGTATCCCTGCTTGTGCCCGGCAAGGAGACTCTCTACTCTGGAGTGCCCTCGGTTGCATGGGTGTTGGGCCTCGCTGTGCTGGGACAATTGGTGTGGCAGCACCCAAGCTTCGCCATCGTCGCGTTGGGCAAACCGCAGTACGGATTTGCGACGCGACTGGGAACCGCGGCGTCTGTATTGCCCCTTGGCTACCTGTTGACCGCGCACTTCGGCGTGATGGGCGCGGCGTGGACCCGGGCGATCGGTGAGGTGATGGTGGCGTGTCTCTCGGTTCTGATCCTGCATGAGGTTCTACGATCTCGCGAACAATGTGTGGTGATGGAGCCGAATCCCGTCGGGAGCGTGCGGTAGTCATGGAAGCCGAGTGGGAGAACGGTCTGATCAAACGCCTGGTTCTGGATCAGCTCAAGGGTGACGACTGGGGAGCGGAGACCGCGGATCGCCGATCGTTCTTTACGCTGACCGGACGACCGTACGGGTGCCGGATCAGGCCCCTGGCGTGCATTCCCATCGAAAACGGCTTTGTCAAACGACTGGAAACGGTGATGGCCGAGGGCCGATGGCAGATGGAAATTCAGGCATCGCTCGACAACGGGACGGTCCGCATTCATCAGACCATCGAGTGTTTGGAGGATTCGATCTTTCAGGATTTCGTGGTCCGGTTCCGCTTCGACCGCTCGTCGTTCGATCGCGGCTTAATTGCGGGGCGAATCATCCCGCACGCCGATCGCAACGTGTGGCACCAATATCCGGTGCGTGAGGCCGTCCTCACCGGACCACACGGGACCGTGCGGGTACGCGCCCTCCAAGCAGTGACCGTCGGCAAGTTTGAACAGATGATGTACGTACGTGACGAGCCCGGCTCCTGGATCGTGCACGTGCGGCTCATCCCGTCCGATCCCCCAGATCTCTACTGGATTCGTTGGGCCCACCGATTCGGCACGTGGTCGATCAATGATCCGTGGAGCCGGAGATTTTTGCGCTCGGCTCGGGTAAAACGCGCGCTATGGTATCTGTCCGAGCGACGGGGAGGCCGGCCTCAACTGCAGGCTCAAGGCCTCGCAATGCTGCAGCGCGGACAGCGCATCTCGATCCAAGCCGAGTGTGAACTCTGGCGCGGTGTTGGCGGTCAACGGGCATGACGCTGGAGTGTCTGACAGAGCGTCTACCCCCAAACGTCGCTCGACCCGAGGCCACAGTCGTGCTGGGCGAGCGCTTGGCCAACATCTCGGGCGGCATCGCCCGATTCCTGGCGGCGCGGCAGTTGCCGGATGGTAAGTTCCCTGCCCGGAATTTCTACGGGAAGGCCTTCGCCGCGCTGTTGTGGTCGCAACACGGGACGCAATTTGACCATCATATCAAAAGGGCGCTCGGGTCAATCGCGGAGGAATGCCGCGGGCCGCTTCCCCGGAACTATCACTTCGAATTCAACCGGTTCGCCCTCATCCAATTGTTTCGGGCCAGCCCCGACCTGGGAAGCGTAAAAGAAATTCTGGGGCCCGAGCAATACACGGGAACCCGCGTGGCGAACTGGACCCTGCTGCGGGCTTACTGCCGTTATGAGTCCGGCACATTGTCAGGGCGTCTACTTGGTCGTGCCGAAATCCAGGCGGTGAAATGGTGGTTTTCAGATCCGTCCGGATTGATTGAAGATCAACGCGGTTCGTATACCATGCAGTATCACGCCTTTAGTGCGGCCCTGTTGGGAGAGCTGCTGTCAGGGCCTCTCAAAGGCTCGACATGGATTCAGTCCTGGTTTGAAAGATCTGTCGCCTCGTTTGCCGAGCTGACCCTGCCCGGGGGGCAGTGTAACTATATCGGGCGGGGGAGTTTGCAGTCGTTTGGATACGCGGCGGCTCTTCTATCGTTTACTCATGCCTGGCGAACGACGGGTGATCAGTACTATCTGGACAAAATGGAAGCGGTCCTTGGTTACCTTCAGCAGTTCCAGCGGGAGGATGGTTCGATTCCTCTGGTTCTTTCCGACTCCACGGAAGGGGATCCCAAACAGTTCGATCTTCTCAATCCGGCCTATGCCGGGTGGTGGAGCTATAACAACTTTTATGATTACCTGCCGTTTACAGGGGCATTAATGGGACTTGCCCGAAAGGTTCTTGATCAGCCTTGTTACGAGACAATGCGTTGCTCATCTCCTCATGAGAAAACGGCACGGCTCGGTCAATCACTCCTGCTTGTTCGAAAGAGGCACTACACGGCTGTTGTGACCACTCCCAACAAGGTGTGGGCCTCATCGCAGCCGATCCCCTTTTTGGCTGTTGGGGGCGCATATCCCCTTCCTATTTATGGGGGAGAACAGGGAGTGCCGAGTCTCTACAGCCAGCACGGATTGCCGTTGCCAGTCGTGGAACTTGAAGGTGGGGGTGAAATCCTCCTGGCAAACGCCGCGTACCGGTGGGTCGGTGAATCGACCTTCGCGGGAGAGATTTCCGGCGTGCGCCATGTGCGCGAGTTTCGGTTCCTCGACCGGCGGATCGAGATCCAGGACGATGTCTCCTGGCTTTCCCACCTTTCGGTGAAGGCGGTCCGTGCGCCGCGGCTCATGCTGCCCGAGAATAAAGCGGAACAGGATGGATGCGGGCAGCTACAGGCAGACGGGGTGTCGATCCAGTGCGATTCCCCGTTGGAACCGGAAAAGGAAGTCGTGTTCGGACCTCAAGGTCCAATGCGGACCTTTTGTGCTCGTACGCCATCCAATCAGGATACGGACGGCAGGAGCCGTTCCTTCAGAATGGTCTTGATCATAGAGAAGGAGAATACCGTCCTGACGAAAAAGCCGGCGAGGATTCGTTCGGATCACAACAGGTTTCCGAAGGTATCGATTGTCATGACGGCCTATAACGCCGCGTCCACTATTCGGGCTTCGCTTGCGGCAGCGTTGGCCCAGAACTATCCGGATCATGAGGTGATCGTGGTCGATGATGGATCATCCGATGACACGGAGCAGATCTGCAGAGGCATTGCGGACCCGCGCCTCCGCTATATCCGTAAGGGACGAATCGGTCGTTCGCAAAGTTTGAACGAAGGGGTCTCGCTCGCGAGGGGGGAATATATCGCGATCAATGATGCAGACGACCTCAGTCTCCCCAATCGCTTGGAATATGTCCTCGGCTTTCTTGAGCGGCACAAAGATATCGCCTTTGTGGGAACGGCGTATGCGGAAACACGTCAATTCTATCAAGAGATCCCGAGCCCACTCTTGGTCGACGAAGCCGAGCCGACTCGATTGCCGGCTTGGATCAGTCGTGTCCGGTTGTATCGCAGTAACCCCTTCGCGCATTCGACGGTGGTTTTCCCAAAAACGACATGGGAGAGGGTCGGAGGATACGACACCCAACTGAAGATCTGCGTCGACTATGATTTTTTCCTCCGGGCGATGAAGGTCGGGAAAATGGCGTGGCTGCCCCGTCGGACCCTCCTCTATTATCGGAACCCGGCGTCCTTTTTCAGATCGAAAAGCACAAAGGAATATCTCCGGGCGCTCTTGCGAATCAAGCGACGTGCACGACGGGCAGCGCAAATGCCGGGTTGGATCAGACTCTATGAACTGATTGATGTCTGCCAAGCCTTACGCACCGAATTCGTCAAAAAGGTTTAAAAAAATAGTGAACCTCTCATGAGATTGGCTGTCGTGACGAATATCCTGGCGCCGTACCGGATACCGCTGTTTGAGGCGATGCGGCGGCGGGTGGAGGATTTGACGGTCCTGCTGATGGCGGAACGAGAAGAGAATCGGCAGTGGAACCTTCGACCGCATGATTTCAAGACGCAGGTCTTGCGAGGGATTCATGTCAGACCTCCCGGCTACGAGATCTCGCTGCATTTCAACTACGGTGTCGCTCGAACATTGCACGGGCTTGATCCCGACGTCGTGATGAGCGGGGGGTTTGCGCCCGCCAATCTCGCGGCCTTGCGCTATTGCAAGCGGTTCCGCAAGCCATATATCGGCTTTGGTGAGCTTGTGCTGCGCGACCCCTTTCACCGCTCGCCGATCCGACGCGCCCTGCGCCGCTGGGTCACGCGTGCGTCGGCGGGTGCGATCGCTTCCTCAAGCGAGGCGCGCGCCGCGTTCCTTGCGTACGGCGCCAAACCGGATCGAATCCTCGTCGTGCCCATGCCGATCGATGTCGAGCACTTTCATGCCGGCTCCGAGCGCTTCCGCGGTAGCCGGGACTGGGCGGCAGCCCGCCGACGCTATCCAGGTCCAATACTGCTCACGGTGACTCGGCTGATCCGGATGAAGGGACTTGATGAACTCCTGTCGATCTATGAACGGATCATTGCGGTTCGGCCGGATGTGACCCTCCTGATCGCCGGCGATGGTCCGGAGCGGGGGCGTTATGAAGAGTGGGTACGTCGGCGCGGCTGGCGTCGCGTCGAGTTTCTTGGATACATCGACACGTCAGTGCTGCCACAAACATTGGCGCTCGCGGACCTGTTCGTGTTTCCGACCCTGTACGACCAGTTCGGCGCGGTGATTGCCGAGGCAATGGCGGCCGGGGTGCCGGTTGCGGCATCGATCCATGCGGCCGCCACCCACGACCTCGTTGAGGACGGCGTGACTGGGTTCCGGATCGAGCCGCGCGCGGTTGAAGCGTCGGCCGCGACGATCCTCCGGATGCTGGATCTGAACTCGGACGGTCGAGCCGCCCTACGCGCGCGCGCGTTGGCGCGGGTGCGAGAGTCTGCGGTTGAGCCGTCCGCGGAGCGGATGACCAGGTTCCTCCGGTTGATCGCCGAATCGCCTGCCGGCGCGGTGCTGGGTTGACGCCGTCGAGTCACCCAGACGAGCTGCTGCTGCTGGTGGGCCCGCTGCCGCCGCCGGTCAACGGGCAATCGAGCGCCTTCGCGATGCTGGTCGAGGGCGCGCGCGCGCGCGGTATCCCCTGCTGTGTCGTCGATCTGGCCGGTGAAGGAGGAGGTAATAACGTCTCCTGGAGACGAGTATTCGACCATGTGGGTATCCTGACGGATTTCCTGCGCCGAGCAGCGGTTGGACGCAAGACCGTTTATCTCACGATTGGTCAGTTCCGCGCCGGGTTTCTGCGCGACATGGTGTTGATAGCCTGTTCATCGCTATTCCGCCATCGGATCGTGTGTCATCTGCATGGCGGCAACTATGACGGATTCTATGCCTCACAACCGGCTTGGCTCCAGCGGCTGATCCGCGTCACCTTGCTCCGCGCCGACCGCATCCTGATCCTGGGCGAGAAGCTCACCGCGATGTTCGAGTTCGAGCCACGGCTGCGGACCAAGCTTGAGGTGGTCCCAAACGGACTGCCGTATTCCATCGCTCCGCTTGGGCCCAAGGAGCTGCCTCCTGAGGGGGAGCCGATTCGCATCCTGTTTCTCTCGAACCTGATCGAATCCAAGGGCTACCTTGATCTGCTCGATGCGATTGGGCTGTTGGTGGAAGACTGGAGGTTGAACGTCGTCGGCCATTTCTGTGGCCTGTTCATCCGTAACCCATCGGACGACGTACGCGTAAAGAACGTGGATCAGGCGCGCGATCTGTTCGAGGGCTTCGTACGGGCGCACCGGCTCGAGCGGCAGGTACGGTACCGCGGCCTGGTCACGGGTGCTGACAAGGAGGCCGAGTTGCGCGCGGCGCATTTTCTGGTGCTGCCGACTTGGTACAACTGCGAAGGCCAGCCGCTCTCGATCATCGAGGCGATGGCCCATGGGTGCGTCGTTATTGCGACCGACTACCGCGCGATCCCTGATTTGGTCGAGGACAGAATCACCGGCCGGCTGGTACCGGACCGAGATCCTCGGGCGATCGCGGCCGCAATCGCCGAACTGGCGGCCGAGCCCAAGCGTTACCGAGACCTGAGCGAAGCTGCCCTGCGGCGCTTCCAGCGTCGATTCACGCGAGAGGCGCACCTCGACCGCATCCTTCCGCTGCTGTGCGAGACCGAGATAAGGAAACACTAGATGTGCGGGATCGTTGAATCCGGCGTGGCCGTCGGCCTCGGCCATCGCCGACTTTCTATCATCTATCTTGAACGGATGACCGACGTGTTGACGCGGACCGCTCGGGAGGCACGTTAGACGTGAGGCAGACCCTGCGATCCGAAAACCTCGTGGAGTATTTCGATCGGACGGCAGCTCGTTTTGCCGCGCGGTACGGGACGGATCCAGCGTTTTATGAGCGGCGCGCGGTCTGGCACCGCGCGATCGAGCGGGCGCTGCCGGGTGTCCCCCAGGGCGCGCTCTGCCTGGACTTGGGGTGCGGCGACGGGTCGCTCAGCCGGTGGGTGGCCGCGCAAGGCCGTCCGGTGGTCGGCCTCGATCAGAGCGAGGCGATGTTGGATCTGGCGCGCCGCCGCGCGGGCGAGGAGGGTCTCGGCCCGCGCGCGGTCTACCACCGCGCCTCGCTCCCGCTCGATCCGGCCCGGGAAGCGGAGTACGAGGGGAAGGCCGGCCTGATCGTCTGCTCGAGCGTGCTCGAGTACGTGGACGATCCCCCCGAAGTCTTGGCCCAGTGTCGGCGTCTATTGATGCCTGGCGGCATCCTGTTGGTCTCGTTACCCAACCGGGATTCGATCTATCGGATCGCCCAACGCGCGCTGCACGGGCTCTTTGCGTGGACCGACTCCTATCTGCGGCACCAGCGGCATCAGTACAGCCTGCCGGTCGCCGGCGCCCTCTTGACGCGCCTGGGCTACCAGGTCGTCGACGCGGTGTTCTTCGCGCTGCCGTCTCACCGGTACGTCGCGAGGATCGCGCGCGACCGCCGGGGGCGCCGGCTCGCCACGATGATGCTGCTCGCGGCCCACAAACCGCGTCTTTTTAACCCCGATTTAACCAGGTCTTAATCGGCCGGTAATGCGGTGATGGCATGATTACGCCATACCGTGTCGAGCCCAAGGCGTTGAAACAGGTCATTCAAAACTACCGAACCGGTCGTTTGGCGGTGAGCGACGTTCCCGCGCCGACCGTGCGTTCGGGCTTCCTGTTGGTTGCCAATCGGTGTTCGCTGATCAGCGCCGGCACCGAGAAGAGCACCGTGAGTCTGGCGCAAAAGAGCCTGCTCAGCAAGGCGAAGGAGCGGCCGGACATGGTGCGGAAAGTCCTGGACCGCGTCCGGAAAGATGGGTTGATCGAAACGGCGAAGATGGTCTTTGAGCGCTTGGATACCCCGGCGGCGCTCGGCTATAGCTGCGCGGGGACGGTCCTCGAAGTGGGGGCGGGAGTCGAGGGGTTCTCGGTGGGCGATCGCGTGGCGTGCGCGGGCCAGAACTATGCCTCGCACGCCGATGTCGTCGCGGTTCCCAAGAATCTGTGCGCGCGGGTTCCCGACAAAGTGGAGTTCGAGGAAGCCGCGTTCGTCACGCTGGGCGCCATCGCCCTGCAAGGCATTCGTCAGACCGAGCCTCGCCTGGGCGATCGTGTGGCCGTGATCGGGCTTGGGCTCTTGGGTCAGCTCACCGTTCAGATGCTCAAGGCATCGGGATGCCTCGTGCTCGGCTCCGATTTTGATACCGATAAGCTTGCATTGGCGAAACAATTCGGCGCTGACGTGGTCGCACCGCCTGGTTCGTTGCCCGAGGCCGCCATGGCTTTTACCGGCGGACAGGGGATCGATGCGGTGTTGATCACGGCCAGCGCCAAGGATAACGGGCCGGTGGAGACGGCCGGCGAGATTTTGAGGAGGAAGGGGCGCGTCGTGGTGGTCGGAGCGGTCGGGATGACCCTTCCGCGGGAGCCCTACTACAAAAAAGAGCTGGAACTGCGGCTCTCGACCTCGTACGGGCCCGGCCGGTACGACACCGCCTACGAAGAGAAGGGACACGACTACCCGTACGGCTATGTCCGGTGGACCGAGCAGCGCAATATGGAGGCCTTTCTGACGCTGCTCGAGCAGGGGAAAGTCGATGTGAAACCTCTCGTGACCCACCGCTATGCGATTGCCGAGGCCGAGAACGCCTACACGTTGATGCTGGAGGCGCGGGAGCCGTACCTGGGCATCCTCCTTTCGTATCCGTATGAGGTGGAGGCGCGGGTCAAGCGAGTGATGAGCGTTGGACCGGCTCGGCCGGCCACCCGGGTCACTCTCGGGCTGATCGGCGCCGGTCACCACGTCAAGGACATGTTGTTGCCAAGGCTGCTTGCGATGCCCGATCAGGTTCGGGTGCGGGCGATCTGCACGAACACGGGGATTCACGCCAAGGCCCTCGCGGAGAAAACCGGGGCCGAGTATTGCACCACCGACTACCGGGACGTGCTGAACGACTCTTCCGTGAACGCGGTCGTGATTGGGACGAGACATGACACGCACGGCACGATCGTGGTCGAGGCGCTTCGAGCCGGCAAGCACGTGTTCGTTGAGAAGCCTCTCTGCCTGACCGAAACGGAGCTCGAAGAGATCACTGCGGTCTATCAGGAGAAGGCCATGGAAGGGGTCCAACTCATGGTCGGGTTTAATCGACGGTTCTCCCCTCACGCCGATCGCGCCAGGGCGTTTTTCGCGGGGCGCCGGAATCCGCTCGTCATGCTGTTCCGAGTGAATGCAGGGGCGATTCCCGCGGAGCACTGGATTCAGGATCCTGACACGGGTGGCGGCCGGATCATCGGCGAAGCCTGCCACTTCATCGATTATATGCAGGCGGTGTGCGGCGCCTTCCCGGTGTCGGTTCACGCCTTGCGGATCGGGTATCACAGTTCGGGATTGCAAGACGATCAGAGCATCCTGTCGTGTGCCTTTGCGGACGGCTCGGTCGGCACGCTCATCTATGCGGCGGGCGGCGATGCCGCGTTGGCGAAGGAGCGGTTCGAGGCGTTCGGAGACGGGAAGTCGCTCGTGATGGACGATTTCACGGCGTCGGAGTTCTATGCCGAAGGGAAGCGCACCACGTTCAGATTGGGCAAACGGGATAAAGGGTTCCAAGGGGAAATGAGCCGATTCGTCCGATCGATTGTCCAGGGGACCGGCGAGGGACCCATGTTTGAGGAAATCCACGCCGTGACCAGGGCGTGCCTGTTGGCGGTCGAGAGCCTGCGGACGGGCCAGACGTATCGCGTGTAGGTCAGCCGCCGTGCGAATGACGAACGAACCTCTGTGGGGTCGGAACATTCGGTGGTATGCCAAGCGGGTGAGCGTGATGGGGCCGGGCGAACTCGCCGCCCGCGTCGGGGAGCAGTGGTCGCTCCGCGCGATGCGCGTCGGCCTCGCGATGCGCCGCGCCTGCCGGGGCGGGGGGCGCGCCGATCCCGCCCGCTTCGGGTTCTGCGGGGCGACCGCTCCGCAACTCCCCGCGCTTCCCTGGCGCTTCGAGCCGGGGCCGGACGTGATCGAGGCGCTCCTGGCGGGCAGGAGTCCCGCGTTGGGATACGACTGGACGTGGCGGCCGGACGGGGGCGTCTGGCACGAGGCGCCCGACACGGGCGCCCGCTGGCCCCGCACGTGGTTTTACGCGATTCCGTATCGGACCGGCAATCCCTACGGTGATGTTCGGGTGGCCTGGGAGCCGTCCCGGCTCCAGCAGCTCGTCGCCCTGGCGCTCCTGGCCCGCGCGTCGGCGCCGGGCACGGCCGACCGGGCGGCGGGGCTCCTGGAAGCGCAGTTCCTGTCGTGGACCGAGGCCAACCCGCCGTTCACCGGCATCCACTACATCTCGGCGATGGAGTGCGGCCTGCGGCTGCTGGCGGTCTGCCACGCGCTGGACCTGGTTCGCGATCGACTTCGGGCTCCGGAGCGGACCTGGCCGGCGTTGGTCGCGTTGGTCGAGGATCACGCGGGTTTCATCGAGCGGCGCCTCTCGCTGCACTCCTCGACGGGCAACCATACGATCGCGGAATGCGCCGCCCTGGTCTACGCAGGCGCGTTGTTTCCCGAGTTCGACAAGGCGCGCGATTGGGTCTCGACCGGCGCGGCGCTCCTGGAGCGCGAAGCCCCGCGCCAGATTCTGGCCGACGGGGGCGGGCTGGAACAGGCGTTCTGGTATCACGCGTTCGTCGTCGACCTCTACGGGCTCGTGGATGCCGCGTTGCGCCATCGGGGACGGTGGGTCTCGCCGGTGATCCGGTACGCCTGGTCGCGAGGTTGCGACTTTCTGCGGGCGTTTGCCGACGAGCCGGCGTCGCTCCCGCCGGTCGGCGACGAAGACGGCGGCTTCGCGCTCTCCCCGTGGCTCCGCCTCTCGTGGCAAGACCATGCCGCGCGAACGCCGAGGTTGTCGACGTTCGAGAGCGGCTATTCGCTCATCCGCACCGAGGAAAGCCTCCTCATCTTCGACCATGGGCCGCTCGGGATGGCCCCTTCGTACGGGCATGGGCACGCCGACGCCCTCTCGGTGATCTTGCGGTGTGGCGGGTGCGACGTGCTGATCGACCCGGGCACGTACACCTATACCGGCGATCCGGCGTGGCGGGCGTATTTTCGTGGCACCCGCGCGCACAACACGGTGACCGTGGACGAAGAGGATCAGGCCTGGCAGGATACGGCGTTTCAGTGGTCGCGGCCTTGCGCAGCCGAGCTGGTGCGTTCCGAGCCACGCGCGGATGGCTCGGTCGCGCTCCTCGCGCGCCACGACGGATATCAACGGCTGGGGGTCGAGCACTGGCGCGGCATCCTGTCCCGTCCCAGTGGCACGTGGTTGATTTGGGATTATCTCACAGGGCACGGAACCCACTGCCTGGACCTCCACTGGCATCTCGGCGTCGAGGCCGTGGAGCGGCCTGATGGTGTCCTGTTCTCCGGCCCCCCTCCAATCGCGAGCTTGACCGTATCCGGTGGGACCCTGGCGGTACAACGCGGCGAGACCTCTCCGATCAGTGGTTGGCGGTCACGGTGCTACGGCCACAAGGAGCCGGCCACCACGCTTCGCGTGCGCTTCGAGGGGCCGCTGCCCCACGAGTTCGTCACGCAACTGGCCCCCGACCATGTCGTTGCCGACTCGGCCGACGAGGAGGACGCGATTGTCGAGTTTCGGGAGTGGGTGGCGCAGGCCTCACGGCGTCGCCGGCTCCGGTTCGCGACCTGATCGCCACCGTATCTGCATCGGCTGTGTTTTTCCGCCACGTTGCGCGCGCCCACTTTCAGGGATCTCTGCCACACGAATTCGTGACGCGTATCCAGATCGGCGAGGGACCGGTTCCTGCGCCGGAAGATTCGGATGTGGCCGCACTCCGAGAATCGGTACGGGAGGTCTTCTCCCGGACCCGGTCACGTGAGCCGACCACGCTTTTCTAAATCCCATCTCGTCCGTCCCGTCTCCCCACAGATTTAACCTCGCCCGAACGACTTCTTAATGGTGGTGTGATCTCGCACCAGCATACTCGAAGGTGATACGTGCGTTCCCCTAGCGAGGTGTTCGATGAATCCGAAGCGGATCGAGATCCTGGGCGTGCCGGTGGACTGCGTGACCATGGAGAGCGCGTTGGAAACCGTAGACGCCATGGTCTCCGGCGAGAGACCACACGTGGTCGTGGCCGTGAATCCGGAAAAGGTCATCAAAGCCCGGCGGGATCCGGACTTGCTTCGCCAACTCCAACGCACGAGTCTGCTGATCCCCGATGGCATCGGGGTGGTCTTGGCGGCGCGACTCCTGAGGTTGGGACGTATGGGGCGGGTGCCGGGATCCGAGTTGATGCCGGCGATCTGCGGGCGCGCGGCGCGGAGGGGATACCGAATTTTTCTTTTCGGAGCGAGCCCCGAGGTGAACCGCCGTACCGTGGAGGTGCTCCGACATCGGTATCCGGGGATTCACATCGTGGGTCATCAGCACGGATATCTCGGTGAGGCCGAGATGCCCGCGCTCATCGAACGGATCAACGCGTCCCGCGCCGATGTGCTGTTTGTCGCGTTGGGGTCCCCTAAACAGGAGCGATGGATGGATACCTACGCGCCTCGCTTGACCGTCAAAGTGTGTCAAGGCGTGGGTGGGACATTCGATGTGATCTCCGGGCGCGTTAGGCGCGCTCCGCTGTTCCTCCGAAAGCTGTCCCTCGAGTGGTTATATCGCCTGGCCACGCAGCCGGGCCGCTTCCTCCGACAAACCGCACTGCCGGCTTTCGTCTTCGGGGTGTTCCAGGCACTGGTTTCCTCTGCGATTCGTCGACGGCGTCGAGTCCGCGGCGTCGGCGGGACTTCTGCTCAGCTCCCTCGCTGACCGTCTATCCGCCCGACCGCAGCCCGCCGGTCCTCGCTCTTCCATGTGGGAAAGTTAACATCGATTTAACCCCGTCTTGATCCTGCGGTCACTCGAAGGGAATAGGATCACCACGTATCTGAGGCGGATCGGCTCGTATCATTCGGTCCCGTATTGAAGCTCCCCGCGGCAAGTAGCGGGGAATCTTCGAAGTGTAAGGATGGGCCGTTTACATTCGCTCGCTTACCCCGCGAGCAAGCTGCGGGGAATGCGCTCGCTATGCACTTTTGAGATCCACCGATGGATCACATCGCCCGAAAGTCCTCCACGATCATATACGCCGTGTCCTCACGCCCGGGGACGTGGCTGGGAGCCCTTGCGCCGATTCTGTTGCTCGGCGTGATCTATGCCCAAGGGATTTGGTACATGGTGTCGCAGTGGTACCGTGATGAGAACTACGGCCATGCGTTCTTTGTCCCGCTCATCAGTCTGTATCTGATCTGGGCGGCTCGGCGCCGATGGCGGAGCGTGGCGCGTGCCGGGTCGTGGTGGGGATTCGTCGTGGTGGCGGTCGGGCTGGGACTGTATTTCGTCGGGGAATTCGCCACGCTATACGTCCTGCTCCATCTCTCGCTGTGGATCGTGGCGATGGGACTCTTGCTCGCGGCGATCGGGTGGCGCGGAATGAAGACGATCGCCTTCCCGCTCCTCTATCTCCTGGTTATGATCCCGCTGCCCGACTTTCTCCAGCAATCGCTCTCGGGCCGTTTGCAATTGCTGTCCTCGCAATGGGGAGTGGGCTTCCTTGAGCTCGTCGGCGTCACCGCGCTGCGCGAGGGCAACGTCATCGACCTCGGCACCACGCAGCTCCAGGTTGTGGAGGCGTGCAGCGGCCTGCGCTATCTCTTCCCCCTGTCCGCGCTGGCCCTGATCTGCGCGTACCTGTTCGACGATCGGATGTGGAAGCGGATCGCGCTCTTCTTGATCAGTATTCCGATTGCGGTGGGCCTAAACATCTTTCGCATCGGGATGACCGGCCTTTTGGTCGATGCGTACGGGGTCGAGGTCGCGGAGGGTTTCTTTCACGCGTTCTCTGGGTGGCTGCTCTTCGTGACCGGCCTGGCGCTCCTGGGTGGGGCGGCGTGGGTGCTCGGACGAATCGGGGCTGGAGGGCGCCGGCGGTCGCTGCTGGATCTCTTCGGTTCTCGCCCCCAACACGCGAGGTCGGAGCCGATCGCAAGCGGCCGCCCTTCAAAGGCCTGGTGGTCGTCGCCCGCCTACCTCGCGTCGGTGGCGGCGCTCATCCCCGTGCTGGTGGTCTCGACCCAGCTCGCGTCGCGCGAAGAGGTCCCGCCGCCTCGCCTGGCCTTCACCGACTTTCCGATGGACGTCGGCGGGTGGAAAGGACGCAACGCGGTGATGGATCAGGTGTATCTGGACGCGTTGCGCTTCGACGATTACGTTTTGGCCGACTACCGCCTGTCCAGCGAGCCGCCGATCAACCTCTACGTGGCGTATTACCGATCGCAGAAGAAGGGACAATCGGCGCACTCGCCGAGAACCTGCATGCCCGGCGGCGGGTGGGAAATCGCGTCCCTCCGGCGGATGGAGGTGCCCGGCGCCGCGACGGTTCACGCCCCGCTGGAGGTCAACCGCACCGTCATCAAGAAGGGCGATGCCCAGCAAGTGGTGTGGTACTGGTTCCAGGAACGCGGGCGGATCGTCACCAACGAGTACCTGGTGAAGCTCTACCTCTTATGGGACGCGATTACCAAGAATCGGACCGACGGGGCACTGGTGCGGTTGACCGCGGTCGTCCAGCCTGGCGAGAGCGACGCCCAGGTCGACGGCCGTCTCGCGGCGTTCGTCACCACGATGCGACCGATACTTTCTAGGTATATCCCGAATTGAAGCCGTGGGATCACACGCAATGGAAGTGACCGTGTTCTCGGCATTTGTCGCGTCCCTGGCCGTCTGCATGGCGCTGATCCCGCCGCTGATGGCGTGCTCGGCGCGCCTTCGCACGGTGGATCTGCCGGACGAACGAAAGGTGCATGCGGTGCCGATCGCCAGAATCGGCGGGGTTGCGCTCGCGGCGGGTCCTCTGATGTCGGTGTTGTTCTGGGCTCCGAAGAGCCAGGTGGTGACGTCGTATCTGATCGGCGCGGCGATCATTTGGCTGCTCGGGGTGTGGGATGACCGGACCCCGCTGGACTTTAAAGTCAAGTTCTTCGTCCAGTTCGTGGCCGCGCTGATCGTGGTCTGGTATGGAGGCCTGCGCCTCGATCGTCTTCCGTTCTGGCCCGACGCGGCGCTCGCCCCCTGGGTTGGCGTCGGTTTGACGGTGGTGGCCTTGCTCGGTGTGACCAACGCGGTCAACCTCTCGGACGGTCTTGACGGGCTGGCCGGGGGGTTGTGCGTCCTCACCTTCGGGGCCCTGGCCTACTTGGCTCATCTCGCCGACGAGTGGGCGATCACCCTGATCGCGGTAGCGGTGTTGGGCGGTCTCTTGGGGTTTCTGCGCTTCAATACCTATCCTGCTCGGGTCTTCATGGGCGACGGGGGGAGCCAATTTCTGGGTTTTTCGGCGGGCGTACTGGCCATCCTGTTGATCCGATCCGACGGCGCGGGGTCGAGCCCCGTCTTAGCCCTGTTCATCCTGGGGCTTCCGATCGTGGACACGATCGGGGTGATGGCGCAGCGGCTCGCCGAGCGCCGCTCGCCGTTTTTGCCCGACAAAAACCACATCCATCACAAGTTGTTGGCGGCCGGGTTCTTCCACCACGAAGCGGTGCTGGCAATTTACGCGGTGCAGGCGGCGATGGTCACCCTGGCCCTGCTGCTATCGGGGTCGTCCGAGGCCGTGATGCTGGCGACGTATGCCGCCATCGTCCTGCCGATCCTCGCGCTCTTCTTCTTGGCGGGCCGCGGTGTGCGCTGGAAGCGCCCCGAGCGCGACCGCTCGCGCTCGATCGCCGTGGTGCGGCGGTTGCGGGCCAGTCGCTGGCTGACCGATACGCCGCTTCGGCTCTTGGGTATCGGGGTGCCGGTGTTCTTGGCGCTGGGCGTTTTTTTGCCCCGCAGCGTGCCCACCGATTTCGGCGTGCTGGCGGTGGTGCTGTTTGGTCTGGTCCTGCTGGGTCTGGCGGTCTTTCGGCGCGCGGCGCCGTTTCTGGTGCGAGTCGGGTTGTACGTAGGCGGCGCGTTCGTGTTGTATTTGAGCGATCAGGCTTCGATTGGTGCGGACTGGCCGGTGCGCACCGCGCTGAACGCGTTCTTCGGGGCGGCGGCGATCTTGGTGCTCGTGGCCATTCGCTTCCAACGCGGAACGCGGTTTGAGACCACTCCGCTGGATTACTTGCTCGTCTTTGTGGCGGTGATGATCCCGAATCTACCCGAAATAGGGCTTGGTGGGACCGAGCTGGGGCTCTTGGCGGCTAAACTCCTGGTCCTGTTTTTCGCCTACGAGTTGCTCCTCCACGCGCTTTCGGAGCGGTTGGTCCAGTTCGGGGCGGTCTCGCTGTGGGTCTTGCTGGGGTTGGGGATCAGGGCGTGGTGGTGACGGGAGGAAGACGCATGAAAACGGTCGGATGGATCCTGGTGCTGGTGCTGGCTCTGGCGCTCGGCGCGGTCGGGTGCAGCGGACCCGAAGCCAAAAAGGCGAAGTATCGGGCGAGAGCCCAGCAGTATATCCAGGAGAAGAATTGGCCTAAGGCGCGCGTCGAGCTGCGCAATGCGTTGAAGATCGACCCTAGCGACTCCGAGGCCTACTTCTTGGTCGGTCAGGTCGAGGAGAACGAGGGCAATTGGCGGAACGCGTTCGGCGACTACTTGAAGGTCGTCGAACTCGTCCCGCACCACCGCGAGGCGCTCATCAAGCTGGGGCGGTTCTACGTGGCGGCGGGCAGGACCGATCAGGCCTCCGAGATGGCTGACCGGGTGCTCGCAGATTATCCCGGCGATCCCACCGCGGAAACGTTGAAGGTCGCGATCTTGGCGAGGACCGGTCGGCTCGGAGACGCGGTGTCCAAGGCCGAGGCGATCCGGAACGCTCATCCCGCCGAGGCGGAAGCGGCCGGCGTCTTGGCGGCGCTGTATACCTCCCAGGAACGCGGGCGCGACGCGGAGGGGGAACTGAGGCGGGCGTTGGAAGCCAACCCGAAGGACATGGTGCTCCTTAATAGCCTGGCCGCGACCCTGCTCAAGCAAGGCCGCCGGGACGAGGCCAGGCAGGTCTTCCAGCGAATCGTCGAGGCCGAACCCGCGGTCTTCGAGCACCGGGTGAAATTGGCGCTCGCCGCCGAGGACCCGGCCGAGGGCGAGGCGACGCTGCGCGAAGCGGTTCGTCTCGCCCCCAAGGACGAGCAGCGGCGTTTGACGCTGGCCGAGTATCTGGCCACCCGCGCTCGGGATTCCCAAAAGGCCGAGACGGTGTTGTTGGAAGCCAAGCGCGACCTGCCTCGTTCAACCAAGATCCCCTTTGTGCTGGGCAAGTTCTACGAGGTCACGCACCGTCCCGCCGATGCCCGCGCGCTCTACGAGGAGATCGCGAAGGCGAAGAGCGACCGGCCGCAGGGCTTGGAGGCCCGGGTCAAGCTCGCCGCGCTCGACGTGGCCGAGGGGGCACCGGAGAAGGCGGAGAAGCGCCTGGAGGAGGTCCTCGGCGAAAACCCCCGCGCCGCCGACGCGCTCCTGCTTCGGGCGAAGATGGCCATGGGCCGGGGCGAGGCGACCGGCGCGGTGCAGGACCTGCGCACCGTGCTGCGGGACCAACCCGAACTCGTCGACGCGCACGCCTTGCTGGGGCAGGCGCATGCCGTGCTCGGCGAGGGGATTCTGGCGCGTGAGAGTCTGGAGAAGGCCGCAACCCTCGATCCGCGCCGCGTGGACGTCCGTCGCACCCTGGCTCGCCTCGACGTCGCGGAGGGCGACCCGAAGGCCGCGCGCGAGCGCCTCGAAGTCATCCTCAATGCCGCACCCAAAGACGTGGAGACGCTGCGTCTCCTGCTCGACCTGAACATGAACGAGCGGAATTGGCCGCAAGCCGAACGCACCCTGGGCCGGCTGAGAGAGGCCGGCGACGCGCCGTCCGCGCTCGCGATGGCCGAAGGCCGTATCCACCAGGCCCGCAAGCGATGGGATCAGGCCCGCGCCGCCTACGAGCGCGCGACCGTGGCCTTGCCCGACGCGCCGGAACCGCTGTTCGCGTTGGTTCAAGTTGACCTGGCTTCAGGCAAACCGGATCGGGCTCAGGCGCGTTTGCGCCGGCTGATCGCAGCGCGCCCCGACCATCCCTACGCGCACGGGATCTTGGGATCGGTGTTGCTCGCCCAGAAGGATCAGGAGGCCGCGGAGCGGGAGCTTCGAGACGCCACCCGGATCAAACCGGATTGGCACGCCCCGTGGATCGACCTGGCGAGCCTGAAGGTGGCCCAGAAGAAACAAGCCGACGCGGTATCCGTGCTGGAATCCGGGTTAAAGACTCATCCTCGATCCGAGCAACTCCGTCTGCTCCTGGCGGGGGTGCTGAGCGAGGACGGTCGGACCGATCGGGCGATCGCCGAGTACGAGACGATTCTCCAGCAGAACCCGAAATCGGTGGTGGCGGCGAATAACTTGGCGGTCCTGTTGGCCGATCGCAAAGGCGATCCGAAGAGCCTCGCGCGGGCGCTGGCGCTGACCAAAGATTTCGAGCGCACCGCTCCGAACCCCTTGTTCTTGGACACGCTCGGCTGGGTGTACGTGAAGCTCGGTCAAGTGGACGACGCGATTCGGCTGCTCAAGCCGGTGGTGGAAAAGGCGCCGGATGAACCGGTGGTGAACTACCACCTCGGGATGGCGTATCACCGCGCCGGAGACATGGGTCAGGCGAAGATCTACCTGGCGAAGGCCCTGGATTCGGGGCGTCCGTTTTCCGGCGTCGACGAGACGAGAGCGACCTTGGCGCAGATCCGATGAGTGAGGCGTAAGATGGTGGGCGGTCTTCGATATCGAGCGAAGAGGATTTCGGTGTCAACGTGGCTCTGGGTGTGGGGCGCGCTGATCTGGGGCGCGCTGGTCGGCGTCATTCCCGTGCACGCGGGCCCATTCGATTATCGCCTCGGCCCGGAAGACGTCCTGCGCATTGCGGTGTGGAGGGACGACAGTCTCACGCGGGAGGTGTTGGTGCGGCCCGACGGGATGGTGTCCTTCCCCTTGGTCGGCGACGTGCGCGCGGAGGGCAAGACCGTCGAGGAATTAAGAGCCGACCTCGTCTCTCGCCTATCACGTTACATTCCCGAGCCGACCCTTTCGGTCGAGGTGATCAAGCTGACCAGTTATCGGATCTACGTGCTGGGCCGGGTGAACCGCCCGGGCGAGTTCGTGGTCGGCCACGACACGGACGTGATGCAGGCCCTCAGCATGGCGGGGGGGCTGACCCCGTTCGCCTCCGAAAACGGGATCAAGATCTTGCGCCGGACAAGCGGCGACGCCTACCCTTTCCGGTATGGGGACGTGAAAAAAGGGGACAACCTGGGCCAGAACATTCTGTTGGAACGGGGCGACGTGGTCGTCGTTCCCTAAGATGAGGGGTTGCGGTGGAGAGGGTCCTGAGTGGCACCGGGTTTCGCGTTGAGCGTGGCGGCTGGCGTGATCGGCATGCTGACGTTGGGTTCGCGGGTGTGGGGGCAAGAGTTGCGTACGACCGCTGACGTGGCGCTCCAGGAGGAGTACCAGGATAACGTGTTCTTCTCTCAGACCGCGAAGGAGCGCACCTGGCTGACCACGGTGGCTCCGCGCGTGAAGGCGCGCTATGGAAGCGAGCGCGCGAGCGTTTCCGGCGGGGCCCGGTTGGAGGGGCGGGCCTACTCCCGCGACGGCGACCTCAACACCGTCACCCAGCTCTACACCGCGTCCGCCGAGCGCCGGACGGAACGTCTCACGAGCGGGGTGTCCGGGAGCTTTATTCGGGATACCACGCTGGATACGGAGCTTCAACAGACCGGGATCGTCCTCGATCGTCATCGGCGCGTCTCGAGAACCGGAAGGGTTGACCTGGGGTACGCCCTCACCGAGCGGACCGAGACCCGCCTGATCTACAGCTATACCGATACGAAATATGATGCCGCGCGGCTCGCGGATTACGTCGACCAGAACGTTCAGTTGGAGACGCGCCATGCCGTGTCGGATGCACGTCATGCGCTGGGAGCGACCGTCTCCGCCTCGATCTTTGAGACCGATTCGTCCTACCGAAGCCGGGAATTGAGCGCGGCGGTGTCCTATACCCACCATGTGAGCGAGCGGTTCCAAGCGGCGCTGACCGCCGGTTTGCGCCGGACGCGTGTGCGGATCGGAGGCAATCTGGGAGCGACCGCAACCGACGCGGGAGTGGTAAGCGAAGTCCGCCTGACGAGGCAATGGGACACAGGCAGTCTCTCTCTCGCGGTCAGCCGCAGGACCAACCCCAGCGGGTCGGGTCGCCTGGTCGAAACCACGCACGGAAGTCTCCACGGCGTTTACGCGGTGACCGCTCAAGCGACCGCCACGTTCGACGCCGACTGGTATGGGAACTCCGCGGTCGACCCCCTAGGGGGCAACGCCGATTCCACGCTCGAACGCATCGAGCCGGGGGTCGGGTGGCGGGTCGGGGAACGCCTCACCGTCGCCGCCGCATACACGCACCTGCGCCAACGCACCGAGACCGGTCACGCGAGCGCCAATCGGGTGATGGCGCGCCTCGTCTACGAGTGGTACCGATCGGAGTGAGGATGGAGATGGATTCGAGCCCCAAGCAACTCCATGATTACCTCGACATCCTCCGCCGCCGGCGATGGCAGATGGCGATCCCCGCGGCCCTCTTGTTGGTGGTCAGCGCGTTGATCGCGTTCGGCTATCCCCCCAGTTACCGCTCCACCGCCACGATCTTGATCGAGGAGCAAGAAGTGCCCCCGGACCTCGTTCGCTCGACGGTGACCAGTTACGCCGACCAACGCATCCAGAGCATCAAACAGCAAATCATGAGCCGGACCAACCTCTGGAAAATCGTGGAGCAGTACGGGCTCTATGCCAGGCTGCGCGAGCGCGCCTCAACCGAGGAAGTGCTCAAACGCATGGTCGACGACATCGACGTCAAGGTGATCAGCGCGGAAGTCGTCGATCGGCGCACCGGTCAATCCACCAACGCCACAATCGCGTTCACTCTGTCGTACGACGGGGAGACGCCCGCGTTGGGACAAAAGGTGGCCAACGAGCTGACCAGCCTGTTTCTCGCGGAAAACTTGAGATCGCGCCAACGCCACGCGCAGGAGACGACCGCGTTCCTCAAGCAAGAGGCGGGGGAACTGGCGGGGCGCATCGACGCCCTGGAGAAACGGATCGCCGCATTCAAGCGGCGCGCCGGCGGTGCGCTGCCCGAGCTCTTACAGCTCAACATGCAGCTTTTAGATCGGACCGAGCGTGATCTCTCGGAGGTGGACCAGCAGGTGCGTTCGCTGGAGGAACGAAAGATCTACCTGGAGGGGGTGCTGGCCACGATGAAGCCCAACACCCCCATCGTGACTTCCAGCGGCGAGCGGATTCTCGATTCCGGTGAGCGTCTCAAGGCCTTGAGCGCCCAGTATGTCAGCAGTGGCTCGTATCTGGCGCCCGGCCATCCCGATATGATCAAGATGAAAAAGGAGATCGAGGCGCTCCAGCGCGACACGGGGAGCGGCCCCGGAGTGGACGAGATGCAAAAGCGGCTGACCGGTGAACGGGCCCGGCTCGCGACCCTGCGCGATCGCTACGGAGACGATCACCCCGATGTCCTCCGATCCCAGAGAACCATTTCTGCGCTCGATCGAGAGATCCTTCAGGCGGCCGAGACTCCTACGCCCCCCGTATCGCCCGCGCCTGAAAATCCGGCCTATATCACGCTCCAGGCGCAATTGGCCTCCACCGTGAACGACTTGGACGCGTTGCGGGCCAAGCGCGTGGAACTTCAGGCGGTCCAGCAACGGTATAGCGTCCGGGTAGAATCGACCCCGACGATCGAGCGGGACTACCTGGACCTCACGCGCGACCGGGACAACTCGGTGGCAAAGTACCACGAAATCCGTTCAAAGCTCTTGGAGGCCCAGGTCTCTGAAGGGTTGGAAGCGCAACGCAAGGGCGAACGTTTCTCCCTCATCGATCCGCCGCTGTTGCCTGAAAAGCCGATTACACCCAACCGACCGGCGATTGTGATCCTCGGGTTCATCGTGTCGATGGCCGGAGGCGTGGGCTACGGCGCCGCGGTCGAGAGCCTGGATCATTCCGTCCGGAGCGCCGGGGCGCTCGAACGGATCGTGCGCGTGTCTCCGCTCGCCGTGATTCCGTTCGTGCCGAACGCCGAGGATCGGACCCGGGCGCTGCGGCGCAAGCGCCGGTTCGTCTGGGGCGGGCTGGGCGCGACCCTGATCCTGCTCGCGCTGGTGCACGCCCTGTGGTTGCCGTTGGACGTCATCTGGTTTGCGGCACTGCGCAAACTGGGTTTCTGACGAGAGGAGCGGGATGGAACCGACCGAATTGGCGCTCGAACTCGAGGCGCTCACGACGACGCGATCGAATGGATCGGGGACCGGTGTTTCCGACTCCAAGGCGGTAGCCGCCGAGCCGATCGTCTATACCCGGAGCCGCCGCGTGGACGTGTCGCGCTCGCTCCTGTTGCAGCACCGCGTGGTCACGGCGTCCGAAGAGGGGCCGCTGACCGATGCCTACAAGATTCTGCGCACGCAAGTGCTTCACCGAATGCGGGAAAACGGGTGGAACGTGTTGGGAGTGACCAGCCCGGGAAAGCAAGAAGGCAAAACGATGACCGCCGTCAACCTCGGGATCAGCCTGGCCATGGAAGGCAACCAGACCGTCCTGCTGGTCGACGCGGACTTGCGAGCGCCCCGCGTGCACCGCGTCTTCGGTCTTGGGGAACCGCGAGGGTTGGTGGATTATCTGTTGGACGGCACGCCCGTCGAGGATCTGCTGGTGCATCCCGGCATCGGTCGGTTCCTTCTTCTTCCCGCGGGGCGTGGGGTCCTTGGTTCGTCGGAACTACTCACGTCGCCTCGGATGCTGGCGCTGGTCAAAGAGCTCAAACAGCGGTACCAATCCCGCATCGTGCTCTTCGATCTGCCGCCCCTTCTCGATGCCGCCGACGCCCTGGCGTTTTCGCCATATACCGATGCTGTCTTGTTGGTCATCGAAGCCGGGCGGACACAGGCCGAGCAGATCGAGCGCGCACTGCAACTGTTAAAAGGCACACCGATCATCGGTACGGTCTTGAATAAAGGATAGGAGCCTGTTTAGAAATGGCCATCTGCGGCGTTGTCGCTTCGGAATCCCTCCTCACGTACGCCCCAGTACGCTCCGGAAGGATTCCTCGTTCCGCCTTGCATCTGACCATTCCTAAACAGGCTCCACCTTCCAACTCCCTACTTTTCTGAACTGGCCTGAATTTACCCCGATTTTACGTACGATTGACGAGGTCGAAACATCGGATTGCTAAGATTCGACCGTGCGCGTACTCCAAGAGAGGTTCGTCATTCCAGGACGGCGGCGGTGAGCCAATCATCGCTGTCTTCGACGGCGCCTGCCAAAGAGATCATGACTGGGCATCTCGTTCTTCTGATCGAGGACGATCGGGACATTACCAGCCTGATCGAACGGGAGCTCATCTCGCACCATTATCGCGTCGAGATGGCCCATACCGGTCGGAATGGCCTCCAAATCGCCCGCAGGCAGGCTGTCGACCTCATTGTCTTGGACCTTTTGCTCCCTGATCTCAGTGGGTTCGACGTCTGCAAACTTCTTCGCCAAGAACCGGCGACGCGCGCGCTGCCCATTTTGATCCTTACCGCGCTGGCGGGAGAAGAGGATCGGATCCGAGGGCTGGAGTACGGAGCGGATGATTACCTCAGCAAGCCGTTCTCGATGCGTGAATTGGTCACGCGGATTCGGTCCCTCTTGAGGCGGTCGGGGATGAAGCCTCGGCCGCAGAAAGCGACGGTGGGAGAGCTATCGATTGACCGGCAGCGCCACGAAGTGATCGTGCGTGGGCAGGGGGTCGAACTGACGCCGACCGAGTTTGCGATCCTGGATTTCCTCGCCAAGCACCATGGACAGGTGTTCAGCCGGGAACAACTCCTCACTCACCTGTGGGGAGAGGACTGCTTTATCCTCGACCACAATCTGGACGTCCACATGTACGCGCTCCGAAGAAAGATCGAGCGAGACCCGAAGCGCCCCGCGTTGCTCCTGACCATTCGTGGCGTGGGGTTTAAGTTGAACGATGAAGGCGAACGATGAGGACGTGGACTCTCTCCCTCTATCCTATTTTAGAGGTCGATCCCGCCAGGCTCTTCGTGAAAGGGATCAAGGCGGTGCTGAGCCTCATGCTGGGACTGATTCTGGTGACGCTGGTGGCCGGCACCTTCGCCGTGGCTCTTGAGCTTCGTGAACTCCTGGTCCGTGACGTGGAAGAGGTCTTGCGGCGTATGCTGGTCGGCATCTTGCTTCTCCTGGCCGTGATCGAGGTGTTTAAAACCACGTTGGCCTACCTGACCGAGGGCAGGGTCAAGGTGACGTTTATCGTCGACACGATCCTGGTCGTGATGCTGACGGAGATCATCGCGCTCTGGTTGAAGGGCGGGACATGGACCGCCTTCGGACTCTTGCTCGGGGTGATTGCGGCGTTAGCGGGGCTGCGGGTCATGACCATTCGGTTTTCACCGTCGGTCATGCGCTCTGTTGACGGCGGGATCGACGTCCGAGGATGAGCGTTCGATGAGGGCTGGTGCGAGCGTCGGCGGTCCATCGGTGGAGGTCAAAGCACAAGGAGGGAGGGCTCTATGGTGTGTCCGAAACTCGACTCACGCGACCTCTTGGTTCCAGTATGCCGGCTGAAAAAAAGGGCGTATGTTCCCGGCGAGGAGGAAGTGACTGAGTTCTGTAGTACCGATAAGCACCGCTTCTGTCCGTTGTACCTGCAGGATCAACAGGCGTATGTCGACGTGTGCCGAGCGGAAGTGGAACGGGTGATGGGGTAGGGACCGTCTGTCCGGTCCGTGGCCACGTGTCAATCACATTGTAAGATCCCGCGTCCACGATCGGGTGCCCACCTCCGTGGCGCTCGTGGGTGTGCGGGCGGGCGGGAGGCTACCTCCTCCCGCCCGAGAGTTTTCGTGCTCCCGCTACCATCCCTTTGGATCCGCCCTTTCTGTGTTGTCAGACCACGGAGGAATTTACCTGGAATTAACATTCGATTAATACTGCGGCAACCTGAGCTTGATACGATCCACCCGCATCATGCAGACGCCGGTGGCAAGCCAGACCGGATCACACGTGAGAAAGGAGAAACGGATGGGAAAACAGTGGTTAGGGTTTCTGATGGCGCTTGGGATCATCGGTGCCCAGGCGACGGTCGCTGTGGCGGAAGACCGTACGAGCCTGGAAGAGCTGTTGTTCGACAAAGGCGTGATCACCAAGGACGAGGCGGCCATGGTGCAGGGTCGGAAGCTCTCGAAGTGGATCGACCGTGTCACGTTTGCCGGCGACATCCGCCTGCGCCACGAGTCGTTCTATCGCAACACCGCGGACGACCGCCATCGCCAGCGCTTCCGGCTTCGCTTAGGGCCGGAGATCAAGATTGGGAGTCTTTTAGTTGGGATCCGGCTGGCCAGCGGCACCGGCGAGCAGGTGTCGACCAATAAGAGCTTCGACAACCTGTCGAGTCAGGCGGCGCTCTACATCGACCGCGCGTTCGTGAAGTGGCAAAGCCCCGAGTCGCGCTGGTTGACGCTCACGGGCGGCCGCATGCAGAACCCCTTCTTTACCGTGTACTCGTCCGACGCGGTGTGGGACGACGACTTCAACCCGGAAGGCGTTGCGGAAAACTTCGCGTTCAAATTTGGCGGGACCGAGCTCTTCCTCAACCTCGCGCAGATCGTGCTGGACGAGGACAGCGGTGGCAAGCCGTCCACGGATCAGTGGTTCTTTGGCCAGCAGGTGGGCGTCAAAGTGAATCCGATGCACAACGTGCAAACTACGTTGGCCGCTGCCTATTACAACACGGTCAACGGCCAGAACGGCAACTTCGGTCAGGCCGCGGTCCAAAACGGGAACAGCCGTGTTCCCTGCACCCCCACACCACCCGCAACGACCTGCACCGCTACCAACACGCTCGTCAACGACTACAACGTCGTGGACGTCACGGCCCTGGTCGCTCTGAAGCTGGGAGCTTTTCCGATCGCGCTGATGGGCGATTACGTGACCAACACCGCCGACACCAAGACCGCCGCCGGCGCCGAGACCAAAAATAGCGGCTACCAGGCTGGGCTCATCCTCGGCAAGGCGAGCGATCCGCAAACCTGGGAGCTGGCCTACTTCTACAAGCTGGTGGGCACCGACGCGACGCTCGCGGACGTGGCCGATTCCGACTTCGGCGAAGGCGGGACCGATCGCAAGGGGCACATCATGTGGGCGGCATACAACCCGAGCAAGGCGCTCCAGGTGAAAGTCAAGTACTTCAAGACCGAACGGGAGGACGATCTTGCCGCGGCCAACGACATCAATCGGTTGCAAGCCGACCTCTCGGTCAAGTTTTAGCCGAAATTAACGTGGATTTAACATACACGTAACAAGGGCGTAACAATGTAAGAGCACTCTACCAAGGAGGTTCGAATGGCATGGTATGAACGAAATAGAGGGGGTGGATGTCGGCCCGGCGTGGTTTCCGGCGCCCTGGTCATCGTGGGTCTTGTGTCCGCGGTCTTCGGGTTTCTGGGGAGCGCGGTTGCCCCCGCATCAGCGGCCACGCTGATCAAGGTCGACGGCTCCAGTACGGTCTTCCCCATCACCGAAGCGGTGGCCGAGGAGTTCCAGAAGAAAAACCCCAAGGTCCGGGTCACGGTGGGCATCTCGGGCACCGGAGGCGGGTTCAAGAGGTTCTGCATCCGCGAAACCGATATCTCGGACGCGTCGCGCCCGATCAAGCCGTCCGAGGTGGAGCTGTGCCTCGACAACACGGTGGGGTACATCGAGCTCCCGGTGGCGTTCGACGGGATCGCGGTGATGGTCAATCCGAAGAACGATTGGGTCGACCACATGACGGTCAAGGAACTCAAGAAATTGTGGGAGCCCGCCGCCCAAGGCAAAATCACGCGCTGGAGCCAGATCCGAGCCGGATGGCCCGA
>Ga0184615_10000031_pt1 | contig 91698 bp, 122 predicted proteins | sample PLM4_65_coex_FD_133134 | JGI IMG/M metagenome (GOLD analysis project Ga0184615, IMG submission 133134) | Groundwater sediment microbial communities from an aquifer in East River, Colorado, USA - PLM4_65_coex | ecosystem: Environmental > Terrestrial > Soil > Riparian zone | place: USA: East...
CTTTTTTAAGCTCTTTTTTATCGTTTACAGTTAGCCACTCTCCATCATAAAAAAAAGCCCTTATTTTTCCTTCTTGAGCCAATTTTCTAAAAGTAGTCTCTTCAATATTACCACTAACTAAGTAATCTATTATTTTTTTGTTAAATACATAAATTCCGGAATTTATACGTATGCTCGGAACTTCCCATTTTTCTTGAAATTTAGTAATTCTTTTCTCTTCATCTACTTCAACTATTCCAAAATTAGTTTTTAATTTGACCGTAACTATCGTAGCTACAGCGCCTGTTTTAAGATGTGTGTTAGTCAAGCCCTTAAGTTCCAAATCCGTTATTTGATCAGCATTCATAGCATAAAAATTATCTTCTTTAATAAGCCCCCCCTCAATAGCTTGCGTTATGTCTGCTTTAAAAGCGTCGCCAGTACCCCCGTTTTCATCATGTTCAACATAATGAATTTTAACACCAAGACTATCACCATTTCCAAGGTAACTTTTTACTCTTTCTTTTTGGTAAGCAACTCCCAGCACTATGTTTTTCACATTGTTTGACTTAAGCCATAAAATTGTTCTTTCAATAAGAGGTACCCCTTCAACAGGAATGAGAACTTTTGGAAGATCTTCTACACGCTCTTCTAGCCTTGTCCCCTTCCCTCCAGCTATTATTAATGCAGTTTCCAGAACCATGAAATCCTAAGAGAAAGATGCTTTAAAAGTTCTATGGAAAAAGAAACTATATTTTAGAAGTTATAATGTTTCTATTATTTTATCCAAGAAATCTTTAACAAATGGATGGAATCTTTCCCTTAATACCGGATAATTTTTTTGTGAAACTAATAATGGATTAGTATGCAATTTATCCAGGGATAAGATTCCCTTTGCCTTAGCAAAATATACCAATGAAAGATCGTCAGCTCCGGTACCTTTTTCTATTCCCTCAGGCGAAACCTGCCAAAAAAACCTCACCATCCCAAGAAAATCTAACGGAGGAACTAAATTCAGTCCCACTTCCCCTAAAGTTAGTTTGCTTAAAGAATCCAAAGTATTAACCCCTCTTTCTATACCTCCCCCCACGGGCCAAATTTCTCCCTTGGCAGGTTCAGAATTTCTAGTAACCAATAAAATTTTGTCTAAGTATTTGATAAAAACATCATGACACGCTCTAACCAAAACTTTTCTTCCATCGCTGTAAATTCTCTCTCCTCTTCCACAATACCTTAAAAGAGAAGCTTCTACATCTTTACCTCTTTCAAAAGCATATTCTCTCACTTCTGCCATATTTATTGTTAAAACTTAGTGTTTTTTAATATTATTACAATTTAATCCATATAATATTTTAGTGATTTTGAGTACGATAAACTTATTAAATACATTTTTTCCACTATTTATATGGAAAGTAAGAGGCAAAAAGTTCTTGTAACTGGGATAACCGGTTTCATTGGAGGAGAATTAGCCCATAAACTCCTGGAACAAAACCATGAAGTTTTCGGGTTTATACAGCCTGTTATTGGAAGAGATTTAAGTTCCATAGAAGACATCAAAAACGAAATAGGCCTTGTTACTTGTGATATTAAAGATTATTTTTCTGTTAGGAATTCTATCAAAAAAATAGAACCGAATAAAGTGCTTCACTTAGCTGCGCTTTCTCCAGTTAGATTAAGCTTTGAACATCCTTTTGAATATCAAAATTCCAATTTTTTAGGCACCGTCAATATAGCAGAATCTTTAAGAGACCTATACGGGTCGGATAAGGTAAGACTTGTTACTGCATCAACGGCTGAAGTCTATGGAATTCAAAAAAAGAATGAGCCTTTCACAGAAAATTTGAGATTAGAGCCCTCTAGCCCCTATGCAGTTTCAAAAGCTTCTTTAGATATGTATCTAAGAATGCTTTCTACTGTTTACAATTTCGACTCAGTAATATTGAGAAATTCTAACACCTTCGGAAGAAAATATGATAAAAGTTTCTTTACAGAATATCTCATAACGGAAATGCTTGATGGAAAAGATATTTACATAGGAGCACCTGATTCAGTTAGAGATTACATGTATGTTGATGACCATGTGAATTCATATCTCCTTGCAATGGAAAACCCTCAAGCCAAAGGACAAGTATTTAACATTGCCGGAGGCCAAGGTTATACTAATGAAAAGTGGGCCTTAAAAATTGCTGAGTCATTAAATTTTCCTAAAGAAAAGATACATTTCGGAAAATATCCTTCCGGATACCCCAATAGACCACTTCCTTCAGATCAGCCATACCTCGTATTGGATTCCACAAAAGCAAAAGAAATTCTTGGCTGGAAACAGACCGTAACTTTAGAAGAAGGATTGAAAAGAACGATTTCTTGGTGGCATGATTTCTCGGCGGAAAAAGGCACAAGTATAAAATGAAAATAGCAATGGTTTTTCCCACAAGAGAATCTGAAAAAGCTATTTCAGGATATTCAGCTACACTGGTTGAAAATATAAGAAAAATAGGAATTGATATAGAAAATTTTAATTACACGGCCGGGTGTCCGAAAACGCTCTTTAGCCAACTAAATAAATTAAAAAAATATGACTTAATTCATATACAACATGAATACAATCTTTTAGGAAACTACGGGCTTCCCTTTTTTCTTCTATATTTTTTATTGCTTTTTTCAGATGCCAAGATAATAACAACAATGCACACAATTCTTTCTCAAAAAGAGAAATTTAAAGGAAATAAAATAAAAATCTTTTTAAGAAAAATGTTATACGTTACTCAGAACAGGGTAATAAACTGGTTTTCTGACGTAATCATCGTTCACGCCGATTTTTTCAAAGAGATATTATCAAAGGAATATGGTGTCCCAAAAAACAAAATAGAAATTTTTTATCAGGGAATTATTGAAAGTGCTCCACGTTATGATAAGAAAAAAATAAAAAAAGAGCTAAATCTTTCCGGTTCAGTCTACCTTTTCATGGGAAGCTTGGTTCCAGATCATGGACATGATATAATCATAAGACAAGCAGATAAGATAGGAAAGACAATACTTGTCGTAGCAAACCCAGGTTCAGTTAACGACAGAAATAGTGACAGAACAAGGAGATATTTAGAAGAAAATAAAAAAATTGTTAAAGAAAGCCATTTCGAAAAATTTGTGCGTTTTGATATAAGTGACATAACAGATAAAAATCCCCTTTGGTGGAAGTATTTTTCAGCAGCAGATTTAGTTCTTTTGTCTTACAGAGGAGGGATCGGAAGCGGAATATTTGCACATTCAATTGCAGCAGAAAGGCCTGTAATTGCTAGTAATATTCAGTATTTTAACGAAATTGCCAAAAATTTTAAAGGTATTAAAATCGCTAAAAAAGATGAAGATTATCCAAAAATAATTAAAGAAGCAATGAAACCTAAAAACTACAATAAAATGATAAAAGAATGTGAAAGATATTTTAAAGATTATAGACTTTCAAGCCTTGCGCTTAAATACAAAGAACTTTACCATTCTTTAAAATGAAAATAGTTATTATTGGTTCGAAAGGATATTTAGGAACCAAATCAAAATATATTTTATCAAAAAATCATGAAGTTATAGAATCTGGAAGAAGTAATGAACCTGAATTTAAGCTCGATGCTACAAATAAGGAGGAAGTAAGAAAGTTTTTATTAAAATACAAGCCAGATGTTGTTTTAGACACTGTGGCACTAACAAGTTCTATTCAATGTGAAAATAATCCGGAACTAGCAGAAAATCTTAATTATTTTACCGCAAAAAATATTTCTGAAATTTGTCAGGAAATTGGTGCGACAATGATTTTTATGTCTTCTTCATATCTCTTTGATGGAGAAAAGGGTAATTATAATGAAAAAGATGAGACTTCTCCTATAAATGAATATGCTAGAACAAAAATCATGGCAGAGAAAGAAGTTTTGAAAAACAAAAAATCAATAATTCTTAGGGTTGATATCATGTATGGGTACAATGGAAAAAACAAAAAAAATGGAGTTTTTGATATGATTCTTTCTGGAAACCCTATTAATTTAAGACAGCCAGACCAGTTAAGACAGCCAATTTTTGTTGATGATGTTCCAAGAATAATGATGGAGCTAATAAAAAAGAATCAGACAGGGATTTTTCATCTTGCAGGATCAAATAAGATGAAAATGATAGATTTTTTAAAAGATCTGGAGGGCATTTTTAGAGAAGGGTCTTTAATAGGTATTGAAAATAAGCCCCGGGAAAATTTCCAAAAGATACCAAAGATACCTAAAAACGCAACTTTTGATACAACAAAAGTTGAAAACTTAGGAATAAAATTTACGGCTTTCAGAAATGGATTAAATTTGATGAAGAAAAAACTGGATGAAAATTAATCTTTGCTTATAATTTTAAATTCAGGCAAAGCTACAATAAATTTTCCACCGCCGTCAAAAAAATCTTTTTCCTGCTTCATAATCTCATCTAAAAAGTGCCATGTGTTAACCAAAAGATAATCTGGGTTAGCTTCCCTCATCTCTTTAGGATTATATATAGAAATTAAGCTTCCTATAGTTTTCTTTCCCCACTTGTCTGAGTTCATGTCTGCAATGCCTTCTATTAAACTGCTATCTAACTTAAAATATTGAAGAGCAACATTTCCTCTTGTTGAAGCTCCATATATCCATATTCTCTTTCCTTTATCTTTTTCCTGCTTCAAAAAACTTAAAAGCTTCTGTTTTATTCCCTCAATTCTTGAAGCAAATTCAATATACGGCTTTGATGTATCAAGCCCAGTTTGCCTTTCTCTTTCCAGCAATTGTTTTATTCTTTCTTCTGACCCGAAAAAGCCCGTCAAAAAACTCCCATTAAATTTTATGTACGTCCTTATGCTACCGCCGTTTATGCTGTTCTGCTCTATATCAAAAATTTCAAGCCCGTGTTTTTTCAATAAATTATTCAGGGAAATTAAAGAATGATACTCTCTGTGTTCATGCAAGATGTTATCAAAAGCATTTTGCTCAAGCATAGTCAAAAGATAATTTTGCTGTATAATAAATAAACCAGATTTATCCAAACATTGCTTTATGTCTTCGAGAAATTTATTTGGGTCTTCAAGGTCATAAAACATTGAAATTGCAGTTATTACTTTCGCTTTTTTGTCTCCAAACTCTCTTCTAAAATCTTCGGCATTGAAAAAATTATTGATTATTTTGAACCCCTTAAATGCAGCTTCTCTTGCAACATTTCCTGAAGGTTCAAATCCGACCATTTCAACTCCTTTTTCTTTATCATAAAAACTAAGTAAAGTTCCATCATTGCAACCTATATCAACTATCAAATCACCCTTTTCAAGTCTAGCTAATTTTTGGGCTTTTTCTACTATATCTCTTAAATCAGCTTTAATCGTAGAGCTTATTCCAGATTTGTACCAATATTGCTTCCCCCCACATAGCTTCTGAAGGAGCATCGTGCTTAAGCTGTGAAAGCTTACAATGCTCACATAAAACAAGATCAAGCGGAACTCTTATACCCTTTTCATTTCCTTCTTCAGAAGAAACGAAATTACTTATATATTGATTTCCAAATGAAATAATTGGAACCAATTCTTCTGAATGGCACGATCTACATCTGAAAATTTCTTTGGCAACCATTTTATTATTTTGATATAAAGAGCTTATAAATATTTATGTAGCTACAATTAATATAGAGAAATAACTCACAATCTTTTTAAACCAAATTTAGCTTTTTACTTTATGAAAAAATTAAACGTTTTTATGAATCCAGGAGTACATCCACAATTCAAACAAATTCTTAATTTTCCTCCGAAAAACGTTAAATATTTTTATGATGAACCAAAAGGAGACCACAATAGTCCTATAATGAGGAAAAAAAGAATACTGATTTCCTTTGTTCAAAAATATCTTCAAGTTCCAAGAATGGCAAAAATAAAAAATGATAAACAATATGATTTAATTCATTCAACACGAGGAATCCTTATTGTAAATAAAAAACCGTGGATAGTCGATTTAGAATCTGGAGCAGCCTTTTCAGGACTTGATTGGACATCTTTGCAAAGGCCAGTGATGAAAAAACTCATTCGAAAATATCTTTTATCCCCCCATTGCAAAAAAATAATACCACAAAGTGAGGCAGCCAAAAGGAGCCTTTTGGAAAATCTAGATTGCACGGGGTTTGAACATAAAATTGAAACGCTTTACTTGGCCTACCCCTCTGTAAAACTAAAAAGAAAAGAATCAGACAAAGTCAGAATATCTTTCATAGGAAAATTTTACCTGGAAAAAGGAGGACATGATTTGCAAGAGGCATTTAAAATCCTTGACAAAAAATACCCCGGAAAATTAACTTTAAAGATGAAATCAAATGTTCCAGAAGAGCATAAATTAAATTTACCAAATGTTAAATATCTTGAAAATATACCAGATCCAAGCAAATTCTATGAAGAAATTTTTGGAGATTGTGATATTTATGTTCAACCAACAACAATAGATAGCTTCGGAGTCTCAATTCTTGAAGCAATGTCCACAGGACTCCCAATAGTTTGTACAGATGATTTTACCTTACCAGAACTTGTCCAAGATGGTTACAATGGTTTTTTAGTGAAAAGCCCTGTTCATTGGTATGATCATAGATTTGATTTAAGGGAGTGGGTAAAAATAGCTGAGCAAAATCATCCAGAAACAGTTAAGGAATTAGTTGAAAAAATCTCTATATTAATTGAAGACAAAGCCCTTAGAAAACAAATGGGCCGTAATAGCTTTAAATTGGTTTCAACCGGAAAATTTTCAATAAAAGAACGCAATAAGAAGTTGTTGAAAATTTACAAAGAAGCCATAGAAGATTGATCTTGTTTTAGATAATCTAAAAATTTCCTTATTCCTTCTTCTGTTGGCTGAGGAGTTACCTTAAGAATTTTTCTCATCTTGAAAGTATCTGCTTCTAGCTCTTCAACATAATTTACTTCTTTTTCAATATACTCCGGCTCTATATTAGTTCCTAAATGGTCCCTTATTGTTTTCCATATCTCGTTAAATGAAATTCCTTTCCCTGTTCCAACATTAATAACTCCTGTTTCTTCTATCTCTGCTCCACGCATAAGAGCAACTACAACATCATCTACGTAAACAAAATCTCTTATTTGATTTCCATCTCCATAAATAATTGGCCTCCTTCCTTCCAGTGCATCTTTTGCAAAAAGACATATAACGCTTGCAAAATCTTTCTTTCTTTCTTCTCCTGGACCAAAGCCGGCAAATACACGCAGCCCAAGGTTTTTTACATGATTAGAATATGAGTTTGCCAAAGCTTCACAGGCTATTTTAGCAGCTGCATACAAATTGTAACCTATTGGATATAGTTCTTCCCTATGAGGCATTCTATTTCCAGCATAGAGACTTCCTGTAGAAGTATATACTACTTTTTTTGTGCCATTCTTTTTGGCAAATTCTAAAACGTTATACAAGCCAAAAATGGTTTCATAATAACATCTTTCAGGGTTCCTTTTAAATAAAGTGATTGATGAGGGTCCTGCCAAATGAAAAATGTAATCTATATTTGTTGGTACTTTATCCCATGTTTCTTTCATCGCAACATCACCGCTAATTATCCTTACTTCATTAATTAACGGCACTTTCTTTTTAGTAACCTCATAATCAATGTATGAGAAATTATCAACAGCATAAATTTCCGCCCCCTGATTCAACAAAGTCCTTCCAAGATTAGAGCCAAGAAACCCGCTTATTCCTGTTATCAATATTTTTTTACCCTTCCAATCCATTACTAAAAATGCTAAAAATTCTTTTTAAGCTTTATGAAGCTTTTCTATATACTTGCTTTCTGCTAATTCAATAAGACAGACACAATCTTCTTGCTAATGTCCTTTTCACCATATGGATTTTTGAAATTCTTAGCTTTTATCATGTTATTTTCTATATCTTCTATAACTTTTCTTGAATATATTATATTTAGTTTTGTCAAGAAATTTATTCCAGTAGAAAGACCTTCTTGCCTCTCCGTTTTTTTTCTAAGTATTACACATGGTTTTTTGAAAACTAAGCTTTCTTCCTGAATGCTGCCCCCATCTGTTACAAGATAAAAACAGTTTGCAATCAAAAAAATAAAGTGAGAATAATCCATTAACGGCGTGATTTTTATGTTTCTCATTTTTTCAATTTCTTTCATTAGCCCATATTTTTTCAAATGGTATTCTGTGTTGTCATGCAACGGCCAAATCGCTTTACTTTTTATGTTTTTTAAGATATTCACAATTTTTCTCATTCTTTTTTCATTTTTTAGATTTTCATGTCTATGAATATTTATCAATACATATTTTCCCTTAGGTTTTTTAAGCCTTTGATTTTCTGCTTTTTTATAAGAAATATGAGACGCATCAACAATGGTATTTCCAACTTTAACAATTCCTTTTTTCCCTTCTTTTCTCAGATTTTCTTCACTCAAGTCAGACACTGCCAAGAGTATATCCGAGAATTTATCGCTGATTTGCCTTGAAATTTCTTCTGGGAAAGGTTCGAATAAACTTCCTGAGCGCAGCCCTGCTTCCAAATGAACATTTTTCCATTTTTTCTTAGAATTTAATAAGCTGCTAGACGCTATTGCTGCGGCAGCAGTACTCATTGTATCTCCATGATAAATCACATGCTTTGGTTTTATTTTTTTGACTAGTCTTCTTATTTTTGGTATCATTCCAAAAAACCAAAATAATGAAGCTCTGTTTATTTTAGACCAGAATTTAGTGCTGAGTTTTGGAGCCTGACTTAAAACAAAATCAGGTCTTTTTAGGCCAAATTCTTCACAAGCTCCTTTCAAGCTATGCTGTCCCGTATGAATAAACCAATAATCCCTTTTCTGACGCTGCAACTGTAACATTAAAGGCATGCACTTGATAAACTCTGCTTTAGTTCCGATTACAATAGCTATTCCTGAATGGCCATTAGGCATTAAGTTACCTATAAACAACCCATTTTAAGCTTTATGTAATTAAGAAAGCTACTTCATAGAATCATTTAGTAAACTGCAAGTCATCAAATTCGGCATATTCTCCTTCTGTCCTCAAAAATTCTTCTCTCGCTATGATGTTTTCCGGATAATCTACTTCCCATATTTTTATCGGCCCTCTAAACCCGCCAAAATATGCAAGGTCTCCAACATTTGCGCCCTGATCATTTAAACTCTTTAAAACAGGATCTGGTTCTAAATATGCTAGTTTTACTGTTTCATATTCCTTTAAAGGATCACCAAGAAGATATAATCGCGAAAATAAACTCTTTGAAACTTTTGGAGACAGATAAATGGCTGCCCCGATTTTATCAATTTGAACACTTCCCTGAGCCGTTTGAGATAATTGTGGAATCATTTTTACCACAGAATCTAAACCACCGCCAAAATCCAATAATTCGTTTTCATGCTGAAGGTATCTTATGGGAATATTTACTTGCTTTTTATTATATGCAAAAACGCCCATGGGCTGTTTAAAAGATGAGAAATTGCCCTCCTTCAAAACTTCAATCACAAATCCTCCGACTAATGAACTACCAGAAGGTAAAAATACCTGACCATCTGCTGTTTGATATACTATATCCTCATCAACAAAAGTTGTTCCCTGGTAAAATCTTAGCTCACTGGAGTTTGTCTGCTGTGTTTGTGCAGGATTAATTACCATAACTGGAATTTGTGCAAACCTGTCTTTTCCATCCTCATCGCTGCCAATAATGCTATATGCAGAATATTTCCCTAAATCCGAAGAGTCTATCAACAGGTAAGAGACATTGTAGGACTTCATTAGGCTTAGTGCTGCCTCTGGTTGTGTTGTTGTAAGAAGATACCTTCCTGTTAAATGATCCCAGTAACCAATTGTATGCCCTCCATCTGTTACAGTGGCTCTTTCTCCAATTGTTTGCACCCAATAACCATAATCCCACCAATGCACGAAAATACTATTTTCAGCCGTATTTTCTCTTACCCATGACATTGCATTTTGCCATTGAATCGAATACTGGTTTGGAACGGTGTATTTTACCCCGTTAGCAGTGGCAGCTTCATAATTTTTGAAAATCAAGCCAGCATAAAAAATACTAATTAACAAAACAATCATTAAGAAAAGCTTCAAAAGATCGTCTTTTGCTTTTAGACGATGTCCAATCAAAGCTACAGGTAGAAATGCCATGCATATCACAAAAACAGGAGATGAAATTACAAGCAATCTTATTGCTCCTCTAGAAGCCACAATCATCAAGATGACTAAAGATAATAGGAATAAATGTGAAAATTCTATATTTTTGAATTTTTCAATCTTACCTTCTGACTTAAGATTTTTTATGTAGACATAGATTAGAGAGATAACAAAAATAGCCAATACTCCAAAATATGTTATTTGGCTTATAAAACTCACTCCATTAAAAACCGTGCTGCTTGGAGAATATCTTGAAAAAATAAAGCCCGTTAAGAAGACCACAAATGATGCTACGAGTATTCTTTTTTCTTTCTTTTCCAGATTTTTTACCGTTTCATAAAATAATAGTATCAGCCCAAAGAAAAACATCCAAAAAAAACTTTTTCCAAAGCTGGCAAAAATGTCTGTAAGATAAAGCTGCTGATTTTCAGCAACAGTCAATCCTGTTCTCGCTCTTCCAAAAGGATAAAGAAGACGTTCCTTTAGTGCTTCAAAAATTCCAATAAAAAGACTTGGCTTTAAAGCTAAAAGAATCAGTGCTCCAGCAAGTATAACAAAAATAAAAGAAGCTATCTCTTTTGTAACCCATTCTTTTTTAATGATAGTTTTGGTTATTTTCTCAATTTTATCTCCAATAAAAATGTTCACAATCAAAACTAAAAAAATAAACAAAGGAATTGTAGCATAAGTCACATCCAACGCAGCAACTTTAAATCCGGATTTTATTCCTAAAAACAAGAAAGTAGGAATAAACCACAATGAATAAATCATCGTTTCTTTTTTGTTTACATTTCCTATTAAAAACGATATTAATGTGGCTAATGACAAAGAATATAATATGAATCTAAAGCCTCCCCATGTGTATATCATGAATGCTGTTGAAATTCCAGAAGCCAGAGCAAGCAAGTAACTTTTATTTATTTTAAGAATTTTTTTGTCGCTGTGCCATGCCTTAAGGAAAAAGAAGAAAGAAAGCCAGAAAAAGAAAAGACCGGCGCTTTCTAATTCAGGAATTCCTGCAGTTGTTCGGTGCTGCATCAATGGCACAACAGCATAAATGGCTGTTGCAAGTACCGCTATAAGATCTTTTTGAAATTCCTCTTTCTTGTAAAATATCTCCCTCACAAAAAAGAAAAAGACGATGATACTAAGCCCGAAAAATATCACTGGAAAGATTATTGCTACATAATCTAAAGAAATATCATTTGAAAAAAGACCCAAGAATTTGTAGATATAAACTATCCCCCATGGAACAAAATTGTAATAAGGCTCGACCATGCCAAGATATCTCATATAATCAACGCGGGGTTGCGATCCGGTATCAACAATTTCATGGGCAATTCTTAAGTAGAGGAAAGGGTCTAAATCTGGCCCAAGAGTATAATCTCCTGTGGTAACGTCCTTTAAACCATCGATATTGGTCGTTCTTATGTATGTTCCTAAAACTAATATAATTAGCAATAGAACTAAGGATATGTAAAGCCATTTTTTGCTATCCTGCCAATTTTCTTTAAATTTGAAGCTAATAGAACCTTCTTCCATTTTATAAAAACTGAAGGAAAAATCCCTTTAAAATCTTTATCTAATAGAATATTAAAGGAGATAGTGCGGAAGAACCTTGGTTCTTCTGCTCAGATGAACATAATTAAAGCCAGAATTATAAGGAAAATTTGAAAACCATGAATTAAGTAAACTACATCATTTTCATAAACTTTTTTGCTTGGTTTTAATTTTTTTAAAATATATATTGAAAGATGTTCTAACCCGTAAATTTTGTTATAAGGCATTTCTAGGCTTCCATCTTTATTCGGTTTACCAAAAGATTGTTTCTCTAAACCACCTCTTAATTTTAATCCTGTTTCAATTATATAAGGTATAAAGACAAATACAGCTATTTTTTCAAAGTTCCCCAAGATAGCCATACCCGCAATTAGCGCCCCAATTGTCCACGTAAGTGAATCTCCCGGAAATACTTTAGCCGGGTTCTTGTTGTAAAACCAGAAGCCAATTAATGCAGCCACCATAATTAATCCTACAACAGCCAGCCAAGCAGAACCTGTTTTATATGCGACAAATGACAAGAAGCTAAGGATTAAAATTCCCTGCCCTGCTTCCAGCCCGTTAAATCCTGCGAGAAAATTATAAGTTGTTGTCGCTCCGGCTATTCCTAAAGGAATCAGAAGAAGCGGATACAAAATACCTAAGTCTACTTGCCCTAAAAATGGAAAACTTATTTGAGAACTTCCAGCATTGATAACTACAAGAGGTATAGATGCAATAAAAGCCAAAAAAATCCTTGTCCTCTTTGATAGTCCTTTATTTCTCCATCCAAGAAGATCATCAATAATTCCCACAATAGAGAGAATAAGAATAACGCTCAACAGAGCAAAAATTTCAAGACTTATCCCAGCTTGATCCTTTATAAAAAAAGTTCTAACAGCAATATAATACAAAACACCAACGACAAATGCAATAACAACAATAATACCTCCAGAACCAGCGACGTTTTTAGGTTTTCCTGGTTTGTTCATATCCTCCCATATGAGCCCTGCTCTTTTGGCTTTCCCAATCCAAAAAGGCATTGTGATAAACGCCAAAGAGAAGCTTATAATAAAAGAAATCAAAACTAAGATTTCAACCATTTCTACCTTATGTCCCGTTTGTTTTTAAATCTTATAGAATATAATTCTATGAAACATGGAATCACTGGAAAATCAATGGTGTTAAATAAACTTCTATTACTGCTGCAATTATAAGAATTGCCAGTGCTATAAAGAGAAGAACGGCAGTATTTTCGACAACGTGCAAAAATCTTTTATTTCTCATTCCATTACGTAAAACGCCAACGCCAAAAATTCCTCCTGCCAAAGCTGCTATGAAATATGCTGCAATTTCTGGAAAACCATGAATCATATATCTTAAAACTCCAGAAGGTATTTCGCTAATTTTGTTCTGTGCAAAAATACTAACTGCAGTAGCAATGACGCTTGCATTCCAAGCTAGGACAAAAATAGCTCCCGCTCCAAAAATTAAAGAGAGGATAAGTGTAAAAATCATAACATAAACATTGTTTTCTATTATGGAAAGAAGTCTAATCTCTTTTACAGCTGCCCCTGTGCCTTTTGTAAAAAGATAACCATCAACACAGCTTTGTATGTCTCCAGGATTGTTTATTCTGCAGAATGTTTCTATCTGGGCGTTGAAAAGGTTTGAATCATGAAGGACAATGTACCAAAAGGAAAAAGCCAGAATAAACCCAAGAAAAAGCCACAAAAAAGAATAAATCGCGTCTTTGTGAATCCCCCACACGCTGAAAAAACCGAATACCTCTTCATCTTCAGACTCTTCTTCTGTTATTATAAAATACATAAAAGGGAGTATAAGCATAACACAAAAAGTGATGACAATCATCCCAGAGTATCCGGATAAAACAGCATCGTTCGCAAAAAACCATTTTACGAGAATTAATGAAAGAGAAGCATAAAGAAATCCAATGAAAAGCATTTTCCACGGCCCCTTTTCAAGCTTTCTTGGATTGAACATACTCTCTAACATAGTATGAATAAAAAAAGAGAATTTTTAAACTTTCTTGAGTTCTTACCAAATAGAAAATGAATGGAAAAAAGGGTAAAAAGAGATTTGACAAAATAGTTGATGACATAAAGAAAATAAAAATTCAGGGCGCAAGAAACATAGCTAGGGCAGCATTAAATGCTTATTTCATTTTTCCTTCCGAAAAATCTAGAAAAACTTTGTTGAAGTCTCGTCCAACAGAGCCAATGATGAGAAATGTTCTTAACATGGTCAAAAATAATTCTGAAAAGACAATTCTTCACCATTTTGACGAAGCTCAAAAAAGAATAAACTTATCTGTTTTAAAGTTGATAAAAAATAAAGATACTATTTTTACTCATTGCCATTCTACGAATGTTAGCAATGCTTTAATATTTGCAAAAAAAAGCGGAAAGAAGTTTGAAGTTTATAACACTGAAACAAGGCCTCTTTATCAGGGAAGAATCGCAGCATTGGCGTTAAGAAAAGCAGGAATAAAGGTCACAATGTTTATTGATTCCGCGGCAGGAATAGCAATAGAAAAAGAAAATAAAAAAGATAAGACCTATGCAAACAAGATTTTTCTCGGAGCAGATGCCCTTACCAAAGACGGAATAATAAATAAAGTTGGAAGTGGTTTAATTTCTGAAATAGCCCATAGCCATAAAATTCCTGTTTATATTATTGCAGATTCATGGAAATATACTTCAAAAAAAGTTCCTATTGAACAAAGAAGTTTGAATGAAGTTTGGGACAAGGCGCCTAAAAATATGAAAATAAGAAATCCTTCCTTTGAGTTTGTTAAAAAAAAGTATATTACTGCAATCGTCTCTGAATTTGGAATATTAAGTTATAAAGAATTCTTGAAAAAAGTAGGCAAATTTAAAGTAAATTAAAATTGACCTTGGCCTTCTTGCGATTCAATAATGGTTTTTGTTAATTCTTCGTTGACTTCCTCTATTTTTTCATCAATTTCTTCACTTATCTCCCTAAGTTTTTTTATCTGGGCATCTATTATTTCTTTAGCTTCTGGAACGCTTTTTTTCACAAAGTTTCTCCCTCCAACATCAACTGTCAGCTTATCTGAAAGAAGTCTCGTTTCCACAAAAATTCCCCTCCCTAAAGGTGAAAGAACTTCATTTCCGACTGATTTTTTTATTTCATCAAGCCCAATGTTTAAAGAATTCATTTCCTCTATACTTTCTTCTACTGCCTGGAGCTGCTGCTGAAGATTTTTTATCTGTTGTTCGAACATGCTCAGCTTAAATAAGAGCTCCTGATGATTTTCTACCATAAATATTTAATATATTGTTGGCTTATAAATATTGATAAAATCTAATATGGAAAAAAAAGAAAATATACAAGTGAAGGGCATTGAATTGCTGGATGAACAGGAGAATAAAACAGCAAACAAGTTATTTGAAGAGTATTACACAAAAATCCAAAGAAAAATAAAGAACAGCTTGTCATTAAAAATTCATATAAAAGAATACAACAAAGAAGGTAAGAGAAAAAAGTATAGTATAAATGCAGAAGCAATTTCTTCTGGGGCAGTATTCAAGGCCAATTCCCACGATTGGACTTTTTCAGCCACAGTCCATGAAGTCTTTAATAAAATATTAACTCAAATAGAGCATAAATTTCACTCAAGCGACCAGCATCAATAAAACAGTTAAACAACATTCATGACTTTTCTAAGAACAGAACTGAAAATTATTGTTCCTATAAGATAAAACCAGAACCAGCTTAATAATCCAAAGAACTTGAAATCTCCTACAGCGTTAAAGAAATCCATGAACCATCTAAAAAAAAGAATTAATGGAATAGCGGTATAGACTATTGGCCTCATTCCAAGCTTCATAGTCTTTGGAATAAGTTCCATCTGCCTTTTAGAAAGTTCAGCAATTTTTTCAGGGTGCTCTTTATATTTTTTCATCTCTTCCTGGAGGGATTTTTGCTCTTCTTTGAGTTCTCTCATTGTTTTTTGATCTGTGGCATACTTTTGAATCAAAGTCATCAGAATAGAAATTACCAAAACAATAGCAATCATTCCCCAAGTTATATTCCAATTGAGAAGAGCTCCAGCAGTTGGGTTCAAGATGAAATGTACTGAGTCTTTTATGAATGCAACTTTATCCCAGAAAAATGCAATTAGCAAAGAGATAAACATCACAACAAAAATTCCAGTAAACCCACCTTTTTTTCCTTCGGCGTCCATTCCAACTAAAAAGAATGGTTGTTTTTAAAGATTAACCCCCAACAAACTTTCTCTATGAGAAATCCCAATATGAACGGGAGAGTCTCATTTAGAAAATTTAGCCTCCGACAAACTTTCTCATTATGGGATGCATGTCCATCTCATGCTGCTGTGCAATATTTTGATACATCTGGAACATAATCATTATCACAAGAAGAATAGCTGTTCCAGAAACCAAGGCTCCAAGAAGGTCAGTTATAGATGCAAGCAAGCCTATAGCTAGTCCTCCCATCACTGTCAGGGGCATTATGTATCTGTCTAATATACTCTCTAAAATTCTTTCATCCTGCCTGAAGCCAGAAACCTGTAAACCTGAAGAAGAAATTTTATGCGCCTGGCTTCTCGAATCCATTCCAGAGGTTTTAACCCAGAAAACTGCGAAAAGAGTGGAGAAAAACATAAAAAATAAGATATGTGTTAATCCCTGAACCAAAAACTTCGGTAATAGCCCACCACGAATAAAGAGTTCAAGAAGGTTAGTGTTCCCAAGCCAAAATGCAAACCCAGAAATAGGCTGTCCCTGGGAAAATTTTCCTAAAAAAGTAAAGTAGGAAGCAAATTTTGCTTTCCCAATACATTCTCCTCCGGAAAAACAAGGAGCAGCAGCGTTCTCAACGATTCCCCCAAAAAGCTGTATGTTTGCAATCAATGCAGCAGTTAAAATAACAGGAATCACAGAAGCATAGAAAAATGAAAGAGGCCACTTGACACCATAGCCTCTAAGTCTTCCAAATGATAGAGGAATTTCTACTTTCAAAGATTGAGCCCAGACAACAACCAAAAATATCACTACTGTTGCAATAATTGCCGCAGCTGCAGACAAGAGCTCTACGGGAAATCTGTTGATAATAGATTGAATTAAAACAAAAACTTTTCCCGCACAAGGGACTGTTTTGAAACTAACCAAACAATTTCTTCCCTGTTGGTCTATAAACTGGAAAGCTCCAGTCATAAGTCTCCATGAAACTCCTGCAGCTATAAACAAGCTGACACCTGAGCCAAATCCCCATTTTGTCGTAAGCTCGTCCATGTAAAAAATAGCCAAACCTCCCAAAATCAGCTGAAATATCAACAGTCCTGTAAATCCTGGGGCGGCCTGAAGTCCCTGCATTAAAACATAAACTAATGATTCAAAAATTATGAAAAAGAAGACAAGAATTTTCTGGAGCCCCTGGAAGAATTTTTTACCTTCGTCTGTTGTTGTATCTATATTGATGATTCCTGAGCCTGTAAGCAGTTGCAAAATAATAGAAGCCATAACAATCGGACCTATTCCTAGAGAGATGATGCTTCCAAAGTCTGTTCCAAGAATTATAGCAAGATATTCAAACCTTGCCAAAGCATTTGCAGAAAGTCCAAACAAAGGAATATTCGCAAGAATAAAAAAAGCAATTAAAACTATCAGAGTCCATTTTAGTTTTACTCCAAAGCTTAGCTTTTTTTCATCCGGCTTTCTGACTTCCGGAATAAAGCTAAATATATTTTTTGGATCAGCCATTTTTATTCTTTATCAGTTTTTTTAGCGAGAAGGATATCGCCTCCAGCCTTTCTCACTTTTTCCATTGCTGATTTTGATGCTTCCCTAGCTTTTATAACCATCTTGTTTTTAGGTATGTGGCTGTCAGAGCCTGCAAGAATTTTGTATCCTTTTAATTCAATTTCCCATTTGTCTCCAGATTTCTTGCCGTATTTTTCAAGACTAAGCTCAAGGTCTTCAAGATTTATTCTTCTCCTTTTATCTTTTTTTGTGCCTCTACTTGTTACTCCTTGTTTTCCAAAATAATCATGTCCATAAAGAGCGTTCACAAGAGTTTTCTTATGATCCGACCTTTTTCCAGAACCAGACATGCCTGAACCGCCTCTATGCCCAGACTTTTTCCTTTTCTTACGCGCCCCGCCGCCATGAGTACCTGTTCCACGCATGCGAGACATTTTTCTTCTTTTCTTTGTTTTCATTGGCATTTTATATTCCTCTTGACTTTAAAATTTTTTCAGCTAAATCTATCTCTCTGTGAGGTATAGCTCTTGAAAGAACTGGATATTCAATACTCAGCTCATCTTCTGATAATAAATAGCAGTTAAAGTTGTAAATTCTTGGAGTTCCAATTGAATCTCTTCTTTCTCTGTCTCTTGTTCTTACTAAAATTCTACGTAGCCCTCTAAGCTTACCTAAATAAACTCCTTTTTGTGGAGAACTTTCTCCTAAAACAACATCATAAGCTCCATTTAACTTTAATTCATTCATTTTACAACATTCTTAAAACTAAGTCATTTATTTTCTTTCCGTTGTTTCCCAAAACCCCTTTTGGAAAATGAACCTTACTTTTTATCCCGCCTCTTGGTGGATGCAATCTGAAAAAAGGTTTTAAATTTAGTTCTTCTGGTTTTTTTCCTGCCTCCAAATGTTCTGCAACTTTCTTAAAATCTATTTTCTTTTTTTTGTCAACTAGATGGCCCCTTTTTTCTATCAGCTTTTCAAGAGTTTCTTTGTTTATTTCTCCAAAAGCCACCAAGTCTTTGACTTTCCTTATCATGCCTTGTTGTTCTTTATTGGGATTCATCACAACGCACGCGTACTTTCTTCTCATTCTTAATCTTGATAGAGTTTCAGCTACATCTCTGTCCATATTAACTTCCCCGCGAATTCTTATTATGCAAATCATTTTAATTATTAGTCTTTTTTAGAGCATCAAAGCAAGCACCTACTAAGTTAAATGTAGTTCTTTGCTTACCAAATGTTTTTGTGTAAATATCTTTTATTCCGGCAAGTTTGAGGACTTTTTTTAATTCTCCTGCTGCAACAAGTCCAGTTCCCTGAGGTGCAGGAATAAGAATCACTCTGACGCTTCCTGATTTTCCCATAACTTTTAATGGAACAGTATGAAGCTGTGAACAATCACAATCAAAACTTGAACAGCCTCTTCTAATTTTTATGATATCCAATTTTGCTTTTCTTTCGGCTTTGTCTCTTGCAGGAAGGGTTTCCTTTGCTCTGCCCATTCCTATTCCGATATGCCCATTTTCATCTCCTACCACGGCCATTGCAGAGAAAACAGCTACATTTCCCTCTTTTGTCTTTTTCTGAGTTTGACGCCAAGCTCTTCTTTTTCCGCCGCCAAACTTTCCCTTTGCTTGTCCTATTAAAATTAAATCTTTTTTGATATCAAGCAAAAAGTCAACTATCTGTTCCTCTAATATTTTTCTTTTACCATCAAGGATTTCGTCAATGTTTTTGATTTTTCCTCTTTTTACTTCCTGTCCTAACTTTGTTTTTGGTTCCCATGAAGCAAGTCCTCTTTCTCCGGCTCTTTGAGCATCTGCTTTCGCTTCTCTTTCAATTATTCCTTCTTCCAATTCAGCTTCTAATTTTTTTATATCTTCATCTTTTTCAATCAAATCTTTTGTTACTTCTTCTAATTTTTCAGCTTTCTCTTCAGCAGCCTCTTCAGAAAGTGTTCCATGAGCTTCTGCAGTCTTTTTTATATTTTCAAATATCTGTTTTTTTTCGCTTTTCATTTGATACTTTGTACTTTTTGTTTAATTTCTTCAAATGTTTTTGAAAAGTCTTCTTTAAGATGTTTTCCTTTTATCCTGTTTTCTTCGGGACAATACTGATCGTCGCATTTTATGCCAATTCCAGAGTCTTTTAAGCCCTTTAGGAAGCCAAATACTTTATTCTTGTGAAGGTTTCTTGTCATTCCTATGTCTATTATTGGTGTTTTCAATTTCTTTCCTGTAATTTTTTTTCCAAGCAAAAATCCTGTGAGATATGCAGCAGGAATAGACTTAAGACTTCCTTGAAATTCTTTTGGCCATCCTTGTTTTAGCAGGTCTTTTGAAGTAACTCCCAATTCAACTTTATCTTGAGCTTCTTTGCTGGTTACATACTCTGCTATGATGTACTTGTTTGTTTTTCTAAAAACAATTCTTGGAGACCCGCTCGTAAGAAGACCTATCCTCTTATTGTAATCTGTTTTATTTTCTTTTCTTCTTCTTTTTAGTGTTTTCATTTGAAGTACCTCCTATATGCTCTCTAAGATGGGCCTTGCTTCTAAAAGCCTTATTTCTTATTTTTTTCCTTATATCATTTACCATATCCTTTGCTAGTTCTCCAGATTTTTTCATTTCCGCAACGTGTTTTCTTAATTTTCTTGTGAGAATCATATAGTCTCTTTTTCCGACTTTTGTGCTTTTTCTTATATTTCCAGTGCCTCTTCTCCTCTTGCTTCTTATTTTTTTCCTTCCGCTGGCTTCTTTTATTAATATTGCGCCGCTTTCTCTTAAGTCTCTTATATCTTGTTTTGTAATAGCATCTTTTATCTCATCCAGTCTTGATCCTACAAAAATTATTCTATCTTTTCCTATGCCAAATGTTCTCTTTGCAAGTTCTTTCTTTTTTCCTAGATTCATTTTTTATTTTCCTTTTCCATAGACTTTAGAAATTTTTTAGTATTTATGTTTACAATAAAAACCCCTCTTTCTTCTGATTTCTTAATAAGATCCATTTTTTTTCTATTTCCTACATTTCCTAAAATTATCTTTTGTCCTTTCGAAATCTTTGACAACTCAGACGCATTTCTTATTATGATTGTTTTATCTCTTTCAGATTCTTTTTTTCTGTATCCAACACTTACGACCGGAGCATAGCCGCGTCTTTTCTCTCTCATTTTGTTATCTCTTCCTTTGGGCTTTCTCCAGACTCTGTTTTTTCCTTTTTTCTTCCCAAGTTTGTGATATCTATTATAAATTCTTCTTAAAAATACGGTCATTATATTTCCCTCCCTGCTTTGCTGGTTATAAAAATTCCATCCTGGAAAATTCTCCTGTCCCTGCTTCTTATTCTTGTTGCTGTTTCAAAATTTGCAGCTACCTGGCCCGCAAGTTCTTTGTCAACAGAAACGACCTTTATTACATCTTTATCTATTTCAACTTCAACTCCTTCAGGAATTATAGTCTTTCTAGGAACTCTTTCTCCAAGGAAATTTTTAATCATAACTTCTTTGCCTTTGATATCTACGCTAATCGGAAAATGACTAAAACAGACTTTAAGCTGATACTCAAATTTCTTTTGAACGCCATCTATCATGTTTTTTATATGGGCTGCAGCAGAATTGATTAATTTTTTTTCTTTTTTTGTTGCTTTTTTATTACCAACAACCACCATGCCATTTTTCTTTTCAAGGCTAACCTTATTGATATTAAAGTTCCTTTGGCTTTCTCCTTCAACTCCTTTAACCTTTAAAAGAGAGCCAACTAATTCAACTTCAACTCCTTCAGGAATTTCAATCTCTCTAAAAATTTCTTTCCTCATTTGATACTCCTGTAGCGAATGAATGAAAATCTTTGATTTGCTTTCATTTTTAATAAAAATAAGCAATTAAGCTTCCTCCCATTCCTTTTTCAGCAGCTTCTTCATGTGTCATTAATCCCTTTCCTGTTGAGATGATAACTGTCCCAACATTTCTTGCAGGGAGATATCTTCTCCTATATTTCTCAATTTGGTCTTTTTTGGCACTGAATCTTGGCTTTACAACCTTACATTCAAAAAATTCTCCGAAGCTGACTTCAACAGATTTTCCTTTAGTATCAATTTTATATTTCTTTACTGCTCCTCTTTGCTTCATTATTTTTAAAACTTCAATTAGCAATTTTGAAACTCTGTCTATCTGTACACTTTCTTTCCTTGCTCTTTTGGCATTTCTCATTGAATTCAGCGCGTCAGCCAGTATATCTTGTGACATTTTAACTATATTTTTTGAAGCCGATTTCTACAGCAATCTCTCTGAAGCATTGTCGGCATAAATTTAACCCGTATGATTTTATATGAGCTCCAAAGCGGCCACAGCGTTCACATTTTTTCTTTGCTATGCCTGTTTTTCTTTCTTTAGGTTTATTGTGTTTAAGGAACTTCTCCATTTTTTTAGGTTTGCTCTTAAGCTGTTTCAAAATTTTTCTCCAGTCGCTTGCTGTCATTTGGCTTCTCTCCTGATTTTAATTTGAATGATTGAAAATTTCCTATTTGCTGTCATTTTTAAACAAATTTCGTTTTGAAATTTTCCTCCATGAATTTAATTATTTCTTCCTTTGACACATTCTGCCTTTTCGGAACTTTTCCCGCCTTTGCTTTCTTAAGCTTGATTCTTTTCCCTGCTCTTTTGAAAGTAACTGTAACATCCAAGCCTCTAATTCCAATATCTCTCTGGTATTCAAAGCCGGGAATTTCAATATACTCTTTAACACCAAAAGAAAAACTATTTTCGCTTATCTGCTTTTTCTTTAATGTATTATCAACAGTTGTTAACATTTTTCTCAAAAATTCATTCAGATTCTTCCTCATTGTGACAACAGCCCCAACTTCTAAATTAGGCCTTACTCCTAGTGAAGGAATCCTTTTTCTTGAAATCATTTTCGCAGGGTTTCTTGCCGACAAAAGTTTTAGGAGCTTAAACCCTTTCTCAAGATTTTCCCCAGTTCCGCTTACGCTTAGTACAACCTTTTCTAATACCAATTTTTTCATAGGGTTTAAACTACTCGAGGAAATCTTACTTTTTGTTTCTGTTTTTTTCATTTTACTACCATGAATTGTTTAATTAGAACACTGATTGGTTTCCCGTCAATATCAATCTCAGCGATTCTTTTTTCCTTATGTATTTCTTTAACAACCCCCGATTTGCCTGAGTGTTTTCCTGAAAAGACAAAAACACCAGAGCCATCTTTTAGAGGAATGCATTTTTCGACTTTTTTCTCTTTAAAGTTGACAATTAATGAATCATTGACGCTGCATTTAACATCTGAAATGAAGTTTCTTCCATCCTCAAAGTTTAACTGGACTTTTTTTCCCTTTAGGATTTTTTTGTCGGCGAGTTTCACTATTTTATGATTAACTTCATTATCTTTTATTTCTGTGAGATAAAACTTTCCATGGTTTGATAACTCCATTCTGTAATATTTTTTTATGGCGAAAAGGGATATAGTATCAAATAACATGACGTTCTTCTTTTCGTCAGATACCGGCTTATTATTTACCAAAACTTCTCTTAAATGAATTATCCTCTTTGCTTCTTTCTTGTTCTGCGCTAATTTTAACATGTCTCTCAAAACAATAAGCAAGGGAATTCCTTTTTGAGTGTCTGAGTTGGGCCTGACTACATATTTTGTTCCTTTTCTGAATATTGGCCAATTTTTAGGCACCTTCTGTCTTTTAAGGTGCATTTTCTGTTTCTCCAGTTTGTTTTTTGACTATTTTATCTTTTGTTTCTTTCTTTACTTCTTTTTTATCTTCCTTTGCAGAACTCTTAAAAAATTTGCTTCTTTTTGAATCTTCAAGATTAAGCTCAATAATTTGTAAATTTGATGGTTGGAGTTTTACATTAACTTTTGAGCCATCTTGTTTTTTTCTTTGAATGCCTTCAATCCAAATGCCTGATATTTTTGGTTTAATGCCTGTTACTTTTCCCTGTTTACCTTTGAATTTTCCTCTCATAATTTTTACAGTATCCCCTTTAACTAAAGGTATAGATCTTTTCCCATACTCCTTTCTTAATTCTTTTGAAAGGTTTGTACTTACCATCTTTTTCCTAATGTGTATAGGAGCGTTAGCTAAGTATTTTCTTTGTTTTCTTGGTTGCTTGCTTGACTTCCAGCTTCTGCTAAATTTTTTTTCCATTTTAATAAATAATTGAGGCGATTCTTGCTACAGAAGACCATCGCTCCATTACCTCCTTTGCGCATGGTCCCTTAATTTGAGTTCCTTTAGGATTTCCTTTTTCGTCTTTTAATATTGCCACAGAGTTATCTTCAAAAGCCACTCTTTCTCCGTCATTTCTTAGATAAGGTTTTTTTTGTCTTATTATAATTGCATCAAAAACTTTACCCCTCATATCGGGAATTCCTTTTTTTATGCTTACTTTTACCATGTCAGCTACTTTTGCGAAGCCCTGTCCACCTTTCTTTCCTTTTCCGCCTTTTACAGATACAAGCCTTGCTAACTTTGCTCCGCTGTTATCTGCGACATTCAACTTTGCTCCAAGATTCAATCCTGCTGTTACTCTTGCTGATACTGCTTTCATTTGATACTCCTGTAGAGAATGGATGAAAATTTATTATTTGCTTTCATCTTATTTTATTTCCCCCTTATCTTTAATTTTTTTGACAACAACAAAATGAATTATTTTGCTTAATGGTCTGCATTCTTGAATCTTTATAGTGTCTCCTATGTTTATCTCTTTTTCAAGGCATGTCGGTAGCCTTGCGTGAATTTTAGTCTTAGATTTAGCATATCTCTCATATTTTCTCACATAAATCATTCTTTCAAATTCTATTGCAATTCTCTTATAAAACTTTCTTATGACAACTCCTTCGAAAACTCTTCCTCTAGTTTTTAAGTTCCCATGGAAGGGGCAGTCTCTGTCTTTACATACAGCTTCAGCTATCTCTGATTTTTCTTTCTGTTCATTTTTTGTTTTTTTCATTTTTTCTTTTCCTTTGTGTATCTTATTCTTCTATGGACTCTTCATCAAACCCAAGTTTGACCAAAATCTCTTTCACTTTCTTCCTATGGTCTCCCTGGAGTTCTACCATGTCATCTTTATAAGTTCCGCCGCAAGCGAGCCCGTTTTTCAGGTCTTTTGCGACTTGTCTTACATCGATTCCACTTCCGAATCCTGTAACGACAGTTACTACCTTTCCGTATCTCTTCTTGTCTGTCGTTATCTTTATCTTCTGCGAACTCTTTACAATCTGTTCGCATACACATGCCTGCTCAGGCAGGCCACATTTTGGGCATATCTCCATGTTATTTTTTGTTGAGTGTGAGTATTCTTGCAATAGTTTTTCTAATCTCTTGAGGTTTTGAACTTCCTGTTTTTGAAGTGTTAACTTTAGACTTTATTAATTCAAGCTTAAGATCACCAAGTTTTTTGGTTCTTTCTTCATTACTCATTCTTTTCAGGTCTTCCATTTTTATTTTTGCCATTTTATTCCTGTTTTGATTGTTTTTTCTTTAATTTTTTCTTTACGAGCACTTTTTCTTCTGGATTATTTATTTTTTCTACATTTATTCTTATTTTTTCAAGCAATTTTTCATTAACATCTATCTTATCTTTTAAGTCTGCATCCGGTGATAAAATGCTCATCTTTACTCCCACTGTTCCCGGTCTTGTTTGCGCTGTCGCCTGCGATCGGTCAACTACTTTTGCGCTGTCACCTGTTTTTTTTAGATAGCCCTGCGCAAATCTCCAGGTCTTTGCTCTTGCTCCAGGAAGTTTACCACTCAATCTTATTTCTGCACCTAGGGCACCAGCATTCATAATTCTCTGCAAAGCCTTATATGCGATGACTTTGAATTTTAGAGGGCCGAACCTTTCAATACTTAATGCTATTTCATCTGCCATTATCTGCGCGTCAAACTCTGGGTTTCTTATTTCATCTATTTCTATGTGCGGATTTTCCAGATTAAATCTGCTTTTCAAAACTCTTGTAAGCTCATCTATTTTTTCACCACCTCTTCCAATTATGAGTCCCGGTCTGTTAGTTGAGATTATAATCTTCTCTCCAACAGGAGTGTATTCTATTTTGACTCTGCTAACTTTTCCTTTGCCAAGGGAATTTCTTACATATTCTCGAATAGAAAATTCTTCCTTCTTGAACTTAATTATGTTTTTTTCTTCCATTTTTATTTGTTAATAGCTTTGTTAGGTTTCTTTTCCTGAATTTCTCTCGCAACAATCTTTATGTGTGTTCTTTTTTTTCTGACCGACCCAAATCTACCAAAAGGTCTTTCGCCAAGATTTGCAACCGCCTCAACTATAATTGGATCATCAAGCCCGTTATAATTTGAATTCGCTCTAAGACTTTTTAATAATCTTATGAAATTTTCAGAGGCTTTCTTTGGAAATCTTCCAGACATCATTCCCTTACCCTTTCTATGGGGTATTTCCCCTCTCATAGGAACCGCTTTTTTAAACCTGAGGACAGATTCTAAATCGCTGATTGCGTTCCCAATTTTTTTATTCTTGATAAATCTGCATATTGCAGCAGAATGTTTTGTTGAAATAGGAATGTTTTGGGCCATAACAATCGCTTCCGTTTTTTTCTTTTTTTCCTGAACAGATTTTTTTTCAATTTTCTCCTCTGGTTCTGCTATATTTGCTTCTGATTTTTTGGATTCTTCTTCCAGCTTTTTCTCTGCCTTATTTTTTGAACTTTCAGCTACTTCTTCCATTTTATTTTCAGATTTTTTCATATGTGTTTTTTGTTCGCTTTTTTCCATTTTTATTTCTTCCTGTCGAATTTATTTGATAGCAAAAAATGTTGTTTCATCATTTTTTAGATTTGAATTTGCTTCCCTTCGTTGCTCCAATACCTGCTTTGCTGTGCTTGACTCTTGACCTTGTTAAAGCAAATTCTCCAAAAGTATGCCCCATCATCTCTCCAGTTATATTTACAGGAAAGAAACTCTTTCCATTATGTATATCAATTCTCATACCAACCATTTCTGGAACTACAACAAGATCTCTTTGATGCGTTCTTATTGGTTTTCCTTTGCTTATCTTGATTCTCGCTCTGCTAACAAAGTCTTCGATAACATGAAATTGCCTCAAAACATTCCTTCTTTTTCTTGATTTTAGGTGTTTTGCAAATTCTCTAACATCCAGCTTTTTCAACTCTTCAAGACTTTTCCCCCGATATGAAAAATCTTTCTTCTTTATTTCTGTTGTTTCTGTTTCTTCGTTTTCCATTTTATTTTTTCTTTCCTGTCCTTCTAGGCCTTAAGTGACCAACTCTTCTTCCTGGAGGAGCATTTCTCTTTGCGATTTTGCTCTTTGGGTTCTTACCACGACCAGAGCCGAAAGGATGGTCAATAACATTCATCTTTACTGCAGATGTTCTAGGCCATAATTTACCCTTTGCCTTATTAATATGATAATTTTTTCCCGCTCTGACAATTGGTTTTTCAAGCCTGCCTGCTCCTGCGATGGTTCCGATTATTGCTCTGCACTTTTTATGGAAACTTTTTTCCTTTTTTGAAGGCATAAAAACATAGACTTCTTCTCCGACGACTTTGCTAACGACGCCAACACTGCCTGCAGTTCTTATAAAGACACCACCATCTCCGGGTCTTGATTCTATATTATAAACATGTGTTTTTACAGGAACGTTTCCCAATTCCAAAATGTTTCCGTCATTTATGTCTTTTCCGCCGAAATTTATTTTTTGTCCTTCAACCATGTGCTTGAAAGCAGGGATGAAAAAAATGCCTCCGCTATAGCCAACTTTTGCTAATGGTGAAGTATGTGCCGGAGAATTTACCAATTTTATAATTGTTCCTTCTCCAGAAAGCTTTGAAGGATACTTAAGCTCAAATCTAAAAGCTTTTCTCCTAACTCTATATGTTCCGCTTCCCTTTCCTCTTGCCTGTGATACTATTCTCTTTGCCATTTTATATATTTGTTAGCATATCCTCCAATACACCATTAAGAAGTTTTTTCGCTTCCGATTTTGCCTCATCATCTTCCCTTTCCAATTCTATACTGAAAGGTCTTATTCTTGAATTAGAATCATAAATTATTTTTACTTTTTTCCCGCTATATTTTAGTCTAGTGCCTACTACTTCTTGTTCAAAACCGCTCTTTTGCAATTGGCTTCCGACACTTGTACCAAATCCTTCTCCAATAAGACAATTGGCTTCTCTGTTCACAGTCCTTAACATATTTAGATATTCTCCTGACATTTTTATATAACTCCAAGTTTCGTCGCTACATCGATAGCGGGAAATTCTTTCTTTAATTTAATATAAAGATATTTTTTGTTCCCTTTGATTAAAGTTCTGACTTTCTCAACTTTAACACCAAAAATAGATTCAATTTCCTTTTTTACTTCGTCTTTTGTAGCATATTTCTCTGCTCTAAAAGTAAGGACATTATCCTTTTCTATAAGCATGACCGCCTTTTCTGTTACAATTGGTTTTAAATTGATATTCATTTTAATTTTTCTCCACGAATGGCCACGCTTGGATGTTCGTTATTATCTAGTTTTTCTCCTAGTTCTTTTATTGCATTTTCAGTATAAACTGTCAATCTTCCAAGCCCCCCTTTAGCAAGATCGTTAATGCTCACATTTCTTGTGTCTTTCACGTCAAAAACTTTTATCTTGATTTTCTCTTCCTTTCCCACAACAAGAAGCAGCCCGGCATTGCTCTTGTATTTTCTCCCTCTAAGTTTCCCTTTCCCGCTTCTGACTTTTTTCTTCACCGAAACCACCTTGAAAACTTCTTCCCCAAGAATTTTTTCCATACTTTTCATAAAATCTTTTGTTTTTAGTGAAGCGAACTTGAAATCAACGACAATAGGAAGATCTTTTATATTTTTTTCATCCATTTTTGAATATTTATTTGAGATTATTTTTTTGTCGGCGGTTGCATTAATTGCTGAAATAAGAGCAATTTTCATTTCTTTCTTGTTTATTTTTTTAGTATTAATCATTGAAACAACTTTTGGAGGGTGAGCTCTTCTTCCGCCTCTTGTTGAAGCGATTTCTGCACCAACCCAATTGAATTGAGAACCTCTTCCAGACATTATTTTACGAGGAACACGGGAAATTCCTTTTCCATACGCTGTTCTCCATTTTCTTCTTGCGTGCCTTATAATTCCCGATGCAGAATGCTGTTTTCCTGCAATAAGCGAAGGTGCATAAGGCTGCATTGTTTTATTTGCTTCAAGAACTTTTGATACTATATCTTCTCTTATTCTTTCAGAGAAAAAACTAGGAAGTTCTATTTCTTTTGTCTTTTTTCCTTCAATGTCAATTACTTTTGCTTTCATTTTTCAAATTCTTGCAATTTTTTATCTAGTTCTGAATATTGTTCTAATCTGTTATTCCCTTCATACTTGCCAACAAGATCTAAGTGGGGAATTCCAGTCTCTGCACTTATGCTATAATGAAATTCTCTTATTTTATCTCCATCCCTTCTTGCAGTCCAAAATCTGACGAGCCTCTCTCCATCATAAAAAATACTAGTAACATACTCTTGATTATGATCTCTCATTAACAAACTTCCTTCTCTTAAAGCAACCGTTCGAAGGTCACTTTCAAATGATATTCCTAATTTTGTCATCTTATTTCAATAAGTTCAAACTTTTTCTTTAATTGTTTTTTAGTTCCTCTTAATGGGAAAGTTGCCAAAAGCTGTCTTTTTGCAGGACCCTGTACAGAGCCTCTAACAAGCATATAATCTGTCTTTACATTTCCAAAATTGTGGATATTTGTAAGTTCTTTTTTACCTTCAGGTTTCGCAATATCAACTATTGTGTTGTTGTAAGAGGCTCTTGTAAACATTCCAAGCTGCCCCGCCATTGGAGCTCTGAATGTAACTCTTGCAGGATGCCAAGGTCCTAAACTTCCCGGACGTCTCACGCCTTTTTCGGACTTGTGAGATTTTAGTGTAATTCCAAATCTTTTCACAGGTCCAGAGAGACCATGGCCTCTTGTTAAGCCTCTAAAATCAACCAACTGCCCATTTTTAAAAACATTTGAAATAGAAATCTCCTTTCCCATATTTTCTTTAACAAAACTTAATTTATCATGCAAAGTTCCGGAAAGACCTATTTCACTTAAATCTGGAGTTTTCTTTATGTCTGTCTTTTTGACTTGTGAATAGCATATAACTTTGATGTCATCATATTCTTCTTGCTTAACCTCTTCAATTTTTCCATGCTTTACCTTTGCCATTTTTATCTTTCTTTTCAGTTCCTTATCGAGATTTTCAGAAAGAATTTCTTTTGAAACAATGCCATTTTTGTAAAATCTAACAGAAAAAATCTTCATGGAAGGACATTCAAGAATTGTCACAGGAAGAATAATCTTTTTTCCCTTCGTCATGGAATGTTCTGTGTTATCTTTCACGTAAGCTGAGGCCATTCCTGCTTTGTAACATATGAATCCTTTAAGTCCGCTTTCAGAATTAATAGAACCCCAGTTAACTCTAGGCAAAAACTTTCTGGCTCTTTTCCTCGGCCAGAATTGCAAACTTCCTTTCCTTGGTGCTTTCCTTGTTGGCATTTGTTAATAGTTTAGCGGTTTTCATTTTGCTTTCGTTTGACACTTTTGGTAAACGAATGAGAATGTTTCATTCGCTTTCCCTGGAATAAGATATCAAGAAAAAAGGGGTTTTTAAAGGTTTTTAGAAGTTTTAGAGACTTTCATGCTTCAAACGCTTTCTCGGTTTTAATCTCTTTACCATCAACATTCGCAATCCTGATAATCTTACCCTTTCTTTTCGCCATTTCCCTAATTTTGGCAAAATCTTTTTCATTTGTTTTCGGAAAGACAATTTCGTTAATAATGAACTTATGCTCAACTTCTGCTTTTTTGCATTCAGGCAAATCCCAGAAAAAATCTTCTTTAGCAGCTTTGTAATATTTTTCGCTAATTTCCAACTGACAAAATTTATCATCTATTTTGCTTTCGCTTTTCCCTGGTTTCGGTAGCTTGCCTTTTATCTTTAGTTGAATTCCATCGCCCTTTGCGTTCAAAAGAAAGTAGTAAGCTTTGTCTGCAATTTGTTTAACTTGACTGCTTGTAAAATTCTTTACATCGTGAACCCATTTTCCGGATTTTTTCTTTCCACTTAAGCCAGCAATTTCATCTTTACTCCAAATGCTTCCATCAAAAACAACGTTATTTGAGTTTTCAAGTCTTGCAACAAATAAAACGAAGTCATTTGCAAATTCAAAACTGCTCTTAATTTTAATGTTTTTTGTCTTCCAAATGCCGATGACCGCTCTTCTGCCATATTCTCCTTTACCAAAACGTATAAATTGTTTGTGAGTTGATTCATCTTTAGCTTCTTCTCCGCCATGGAAAATCTTTTTTATAAAATTCATAAGACTAGTTGAGTATTTTTACTTATAAACCTTTTTCCAAGAGAAAAGTTTATCCCAAATCTTTTTCTTAATTTGTAAAATTTCTTTTACAAAACTTTATAAGTTTCTTATCACTTAAACTAATATAAAATGTACGATCCTATTTTCAAAAAAGCAGCAGCAGTAATTCTCTTCATACTTTTGATTTTACTAGCTTTCTTGGTTCTTAAGCCAGTTTTTATTTCAATAATTGTCGGTATGATTCTAGCATTTATTTTTACACCTATTTATGATTTAATAAACAAGCAATTAAAATCAGGGAATATTTCTGCAGGTATAATTGTTTTGCTATTACTTGTTATCATAATTCTTCCAGTATGGTTCCTTACTCCAATAATCCTTAATCAATCATTTTCTTTATTTCAGGCGACACAACAAATTGATTTTGTTAAGCCTCTCCAGTCTATCTTTCCATCTCTATTTGCTTCAGAGCAGTTTTCTTCTGAAGTTGGCTCTATTCTTTCCTCATTCATTTCAAAAATCGCAAACTCTTTGGTTAACTCTATAGCGCAAATAATTTTGGATTTCCCGACTATAGCATTGCAGCTTACAGTTGTTTTCTTTACATTTTTCTTTACACTTAGGGACAAAGAACTGATTATTGACTATGTAAAAAGCATCCTTCCTTTTTCAAAAGAAGTAGAGAAAAAAATTTTTGACCACTCCAGACTTATAACCTCTGCAGTTCTTTATGGGCATGTTGTGGTTGGTATAATTCAAGGAATTGTTATAGGCATAGGATTTTTTATTTTCCAGATTCCCAATGCTTTGATATTGACAATTCTTGCGTCTTTAGCAGGTATCCTTCCAGTTGTAGGAACAGTAATAGTATGGCTTCCTGTAGCGATTTATCTTTTCATCGCAGGAAACACGGTACCTGCATGGGGTATTGTAATCTTTGGTCTGTTATCTTCAAACATCGATAATTTTCTCAGACCGATAATTGTCTCAAAAAGAGCAAAAATACATACTGGACTCTTGTTGGTATCGACGATAGGAGGGATTTTCTTCTTCGGAATTCTCGGATTTATCCTTGGTCCACTGATAATTTCTTACCTTTTAATATTATTAGAAATTTATAGGGGAAAACCTGCCCCCGGAATAGTAATAAGTTCAGGAAAATAAAGATATAAAAATCAATTTTTCTAATTATATTGAAGGTGTTAAATGCAGTTAAAAGCAAAAATTCTTAAGTGGTCTGCAGGAGTTCCTGTAGCAATGCTGAATCATAAAACCGCAGAGAAAATTAGTGTTCATCCTCAGGATAGAATAAATATTAGAACAATTTCTAAACATCCTAAAGAAATATCTGCAATAGTTGATGTAGCAAAAGGAATTGTAAAAGAAGGTGAAATTGGCATATCTTCTGAACTGGAAAAATTCTTAAGTTTTAAAACTAGTGAAAAAGTAGAGGTAAATTTAGCTATACCCCCAAAAAGTCTTGATTTTATAAAGAAAAAATTGAACAATCACCCTTTAACGAGAAATGAAATAGATTCAATTGTAAAAGACGTTGTAAACAATTCCCTGTCTGATTCTGAAATAGCTCTTTTTATCACAGCAGTTTACAAATATGGAACAAACACTAAAGAAACAATTTATCTTGTTGACTCCATAAGAAAAACAGGCTCCCAACTAAAGATAAAAGGCAAGCTTGTTGCTGATAAACATTCTGTTGGAGGAGTTCCTGGGAACCGAACAACACCTCTTGTTGTTCCGATATGCGCCGCTGGTGGTTTAATAATGCCAAAAAATTCTTCAAGAGCAATCACCACCGCAGCAGGAACTGCAGACGTGATAGAAACTATTGCCGATGTTGAATTTTCAATAAAAGACCTGAAAAAAATAATAAAAAAAGTTGGGGCATGCATGGTATGGAGCGGTGGCCTTGGAATGGTTCCTGCAGACTCAAGGATGATGGAAGTCGAACGCTCACTTAAAATAGACCCAGAATCTCAGCTTATTGCATCGATAATGTCGAAAAAACTTGCGGCAGACAGCAAATACATCTTAATAGACATACCTTGTGGAAAAAATACGAAAGTTTTAAGCAGAGAAAAAGCAAAGAGAATAAAGAGAAGATTTGAGAGCCTTGGAAGATATTTCAAAAGAAAAGTTAGATGTTTTATCACAGATGGAAGTCAGCCAATAGGAAACGGAGTCGGCCCTGTTCTGGAACTTATAGACATAATAAAAATACTTGATCCAAAACAAGAAGGTCCTATGGATTTGGAAAAGAAAGCTCTTTTTCTCTCTGGAAAATTATTTGAAATGACTGGAAAAGCAAAAAAAGGCCGCGGCGAAAAGTTGGCTGAGGAAATTCTCCGTTCAGGAAAAGCATTTGAAAAATTCAAGGAGATAATCAAGGCACAAAATGGAAACCTCAATAGACTAAAACTGGCAAAGTTTAAACAAGATATGCATTCGGTGAAATCAGGGACAATAACTGAAATAAACAATTACAAAATAAACTCTTTAGTTCGGGTTTCAGGCTGCCCTGTTGATAAATCTGCAGGCGTTTATTTGTATTCGCATGTTGGAGACAAAGTCAAAAAAGGCCAAAAAATTATAACTTTATACGCAGAATCAATGTCAAGGCTTAATGAAACAAAAAGATTTTACGAAAAAGAAAAGCCAATTGTTATAAAATAATACAAAAACAGAAATTTTAGCTGATTAATATGAACTAAATCAAACAACTAATTTTTTAAACTCCAGAATTCTACTCTTCTTATGCGAGAAGTGGAGCAATTAAGAAAATTAACGGATTATTTCAAGAAAAATCTAAAAAAAGGATATACCTCCGATTCATTAAAGTGGGCTTTGATAGGCCAAGGATATTCAAGAACGGCAGTTGAAAAATCTATTGAACAAGCTAACAAAGAGCTTGCGAAAGAAGCACCTATTCTTAAGGAAAAGCCAGTAATAAAACATGAAATTCTTGACGAAAGCAACACACCAATAGAAATGAAAAGATCCTGGTGGGAAAGACTCTTTGGATTGTGATTAGAACAGGTTAAGTCTTTTAAAAGTGTTACATTAGAGAAACATACTTAATTATTGTCTTTTCTTTTTTGATTTCCTACTTTTTCTGATTCTACCACTCTTGATTAACTGGATAATTTTCTTAACTTTGCTCTTTTTACTTTTACCGCTTGGAGACCTGCCTTTCCTTCTAACACTCTTCTTTTTTCCGCTCTTCTTTGCTTTTTTCCTTGCCATATTTCTTAAAGGGCTCGGTGAGGAAGTGCCACAAACAACGACTGAAATCAAACTTAACCTACCAGTTTGTTTTAATGGTTATCTTCCTCGCGCCGTGATAAGCTTAAGGAGTACAGGTTTCGTGCAGTGAGTTATAAGCCCTTCCACCACATTAATAGCTGAGCACTCAACAGAGGCTTTCATAGTCACATCCTTTCCAGGACAACCGATTGGATAACTAAGACAAAAGAATATTTAAATATTTCTTTTTAGATGTAATACACTTTTTAGAAGAAAACGCCCCCGCCAGGAATCGAACCTGGAGGCCCGTAAGGGCCCGGTTAACTTGCGTCTCTTAAAGGAGATGGTGCGGAAGAACCTTGGTTCTTCTGGACTCAAGACCGGTGCAATACCATTATGCGACGGAGGCTTATTCTTCAAAAACTTAAATGAATTAAAAAGGTTTCTGTTGACTATTGACTAAAGCCTGTGGCAGGATTTGAACCTGCGACCCCAACTTTACGAAAGTCGTGCTCTACCACTGAGCTACACAGGCACATCACGAAGTGGTTTGAGTAAGTTTTATACTTAACGATTACCACTGAGCTACACAGGCACATCACGAAGTGGTTTGAGTAAGTTTTATACTTAACGATTACCACTGAGCTACACAGGCACATCACGAAGTGGTTTAATTTTTAACTTTTAAACCATCCTATTCCAAAAATCGCTGCAAGCACTAAAAAATATATCCAGGCTTTTGAGTCAGGAGGCGTGAAGAAAATAGAAATAACTGATATCAAAGCTAAAACCCCAAATATTTGTTTTTTCTCCATTTAAGACTATTGAATTATAACTATAAAAAATTTTAGATTTCAAGAAATCTGCTTCTAAGTAAGAGAAGCTCTCTAGATTTTAAAAATCAAATTTTATCCAAAGAGAGCCGATAATCCTTCTGCCGCAGCTGCTTTCTTTTCTTCTTTAGGCTTTTCTTCCTTTTTCTCTTCTGCGTGTCCACCATGACCTGCCGCAGGAGCTGCTGTCATAAGGCTCGCACTTTCAAGTTCTTTGTCGATGTCAACGCCTTTGAGACTTGCTACTAAAGACTTCACTTTAGACTCATCAACGTGTGCACCGGCAGCTGTCAAAACCTTCTTAACATGTTCTTCATTCACATCCTTGCCCAGTTTGTGCAGCAAAAGCGCAGCATATACGTTTTCCATTTTATTTATTTTCCTCCGAATTTAATTCATCTTCCTGAACATTACCTGTTTCAACAGTAGATTCATCATTCTCTTCATTTATAACTTCTTCCTTCAAATCTTTTGAAACAATAGTTTTTCCGAACTTTTCCAAAGCTTTTTCCTCTCTTCCTGCTTTTCCAATAAGGAACTTAATTGTTTCTTCTGTAGCATATCCAATTCCGACTGCGAAAGGAAGGGATTTCATGAATAAAGACTTAAGTTCATTTACAGCCTCTTCCGAGTCTATATGAATTTCTGAATATATTTTTTTCTCTTTTGTATCAAAAGCCGCTAAAGGAACAAAGCCTACTAAAAAAGGTTTTATTCCAAGCTTATTCATAATGTCTGCAGCTCCTGAAGAAATTCTTTCCCCTTTTTTCACAATCACTTTCGGTTCTTTTATGTTTATTTTTCCCTTGTCTATTTGAATTTGAATTCCTAATGCTCCCAATTCAGATATTGCTGGGCCTGGAACAAGTTCAGTTGGACCAGCCGGAATCTCAATGTCAGAAGGGCTTTCTTGTCCTGTCTTTGCCTTTGCAGGACTTCTTTTGTTTACCAACTCTGCTGCAAGATCAAAAGCATCCATATCTGAAAATAAAATCGCAGTGCTTTCTTCGATTTTTTCTTTAAATTCTTCTGTAGATTCTTTTCCTAAAGAATCTAATGCTCTGAAAATAATACTCTTTTTTGGAACTTTTACTATTGCGTGCCCCCTAAGTTTTTTTGAGATTTCCTGATATTGAGATAAAGGAATATTCTTTATTGAAGCAACAAGTATTGTTCTCTTTTCTTTTGTTAACTTAATCAATTGTGAAAGGTCTGCTATCTTTTCCTTTGATACATGTGTTTTTATGTCGGTTTTCATCTTATCTTGACCTTTTGAGGTTTAGTCATTGTGAATTTTAACTCTATATTTTTAATATTTTCAATTTCTTTTGGTAGCATCTTAAGAACAGCATTGTAAACGTTTATGATGTTTTCAATAATTTCAGAATCTTTCATGCTTTGTTTTCCAATTGCAAGCTTGATGCTTGGTTCTCTTATCCTTATCTTTACACTATTCTCCACTTTTTTCTTAATCTCTTCTATTTCTTTATTACTGACATTCATTATGATTCCTAATTGTGGAGAAGGCATTTTTCCTGCAGGCCCTAAAACTTTTCCGAAAACAGTAGCCACTTTTGGCATTACGCTTGCTTGTGCAATAAAGAAATCAAATTTTTTAACAAGGTTTTTCAGCTCTTTTTTATCATTATACTTTTTGAACTGCTCTGGTGTTATAGTTTCAACGCCATCATTTTTCGTTTCTAAAAACGCACATATTTTCTTGTCCTTTATTTTAAAAGGAACGTTAACAAAAAGATTTATCTGATTTTTTTTAGGATCAAATTTTTGCAGATTTATAATTAAATCCACTGTTTGATTGAATTTTCTTTCTTCACTTTTCCTAAGTTCAGTCAAAGCTTTTTCTAAATCTTTCTTCAGTTCCATTTTGTCTATTTGCCTCCCATTTGACACGCCAGCGCCATAGAATATATGCGTTAACGATATGGTTCAATCGGCAAAAACCCAGAGCAAAGATAGTTTATAAATTTAACCACAACAATTCTTATAAATAGGTTTTGATAATTTCTTGAATGGAACTTGTTGCACTGCTTTCAACAGGAAAAGGAACATGGGGTCAAGTCTCCGGCTTGATAAAATATGGTGAATGGGATAATATAATCATTTTGGGGAGTGATTTCGCGGAAAAATTTACAGCAGACAAAAAATTCGAGTTCATAAAAGTCGATTTGGACAAAAAACTTTCTGACTTAAAAGAAGAATTCTCAAAAAAACTCAAAGGGAAAATTAACGGAACAGAAGTTAGTTTAAGCATTGCTTCTGGCGATGGAAAAGAGCACATGGCTCTTATTTCTGCACTTCTAAATCTGCCTGTTGGAATAAGATTTGCGGCTTTAACTAAAGAAGGAGTTATCGATTTGTAGTTCTATCTAATAAAACTGAAAGCCCAGAAGAACATTAAAAGTAATAATATAAACAAGAAGAAATATGTTGAAAATGCAAAGGCTTTCCTTGCTGTTTTTTCATTCTTTGTCAAAGCAAGGACCGTCAAGTAGAAAAATCTTCCTCCATCAAAAATTCCAACAGGAAGCATGTTAATCAAAGCAACACTTACGCTTATTAAAATAACCCACCATAAAAGATTATAGATGAAAATGCTTACTTCTCCGAACTTTGGCTCATAGTATATCCATGGTTGTTTGAAAGAAGAAAGCTTTCCCACAATCTTCCCCACAATTCCAGAGCCTTGTTGAGCAGTAAACCCTATTCCAAGCCACGCTGTTCCAGGTCTTTCAGGATGTTCTTCTAGCGCAATCACGCGTTCTTCAAATCCTTCATTCGTCTTTGTTTTTACGACTACTTCTTCACCAGGAGAATATTTATCAAGTTCTTCAATAAGTTTATTTAAGCTGTCTATTTTTACACCATTGATTTCTAATATTATTCTGCTAAGATTTTCCTTTATCGCGGGTGCAGAGTTGTAAACAAGAATCTGTCCATTAAACTCTTCTTGATTTTCAAGAGTACTTTTAGTTGCTAAATAAGTTTTGTTGTTTGCGTTTATTTCATTAAGTCCTTCTTCATTTGCCAAATCAATGATTTTATCATAAGATGTGTTGTTAATATGAATTCCGTTGATTGAAGAAATTCCAGAAACCATAATAGCAGAAGTTGCATAACTATCAAAAACAACGCCTGAAGCCGAGAAAGCCAATGAAAAGAAGATTAATAAAATCACAAAAAATAAAATCGCGGTTAAAACGTTTGCAAAAGTTCCTGCTGATAATATCACCATTTGTTTAAACTTGCTTTTTTTAGCCATCTTCTTTTCATCAAGTTCTACAAATGCTGCAAGGAATATTGGAAGGAAAAATGGGAAAAAGCCAAAGCCCGTTGTTTTTATTTTTACTTTGTCGTAAGCAGCAAAAATTCCGTGAGCCATTTCATGTGTTACTGCGATTATTGCAAGAATAACTATCCAGTATGTAAAATAAAACGGCGGCAAAAAGTCGAGATTGAAAACCTGGGGCAGATAAGGAACCAGCGGAAGTATCGGCGGAATCTTTATCGCCCTGACAATGCTTGGATTAAACAAATAAACTTTTACAATTGTATAAATAAGATAAAAAACACCAACCATAAGGATATATCCCATCGTTAAGGAAAAATAGCTTAATACTTTCAGTGTTCTTTTGTATTTTTTTCCAATATAATTAATCAGATTTATGCCCCAGCTTGTCTTATACAAAAACAAAAGCCCCTCTCTTTTTAGATTGTGTTTTCTTGTATAAAGAAAAACCGATGAAAATATCAAAAACAAAACTAAGAATATCAAATCGTATATTAAAAAACTCATTTTATTGTTTTAAACTATTATCTCATTTAATTTTATATAACACATCTTTCAATTTTAGCAATATCCCCTTATTTTTTCTTTAGGGGTCTGAATGCTTTTCCTTTACATTTTCTGCATTTGACCTTTCCCTTCAAGATTTTTTGAGGATCTGACCTAATTTTTGACTGGCAATTCTTGCAAACAAAAATGTTTTTAAAAAGTCTGTTCTGTGCTTCTGGTATTTTTGCCATTTTTTATTTTATAATTTCCTCTTAACTATTTTTCTTCCTTCAATATCCCAATATTCTATATTTGAATTTTCCTCCAATTCATCTTTTATTTCTTCATCACAGTCTATTTCCATTGTTTCAAAACTCTCTAAGTCCATTATACTAATTTTTTCTCCGACAGTAAGGACCTGCCCTTTTCTTTTGTCCACCATTGGAACTTCAAATCTTTCATGCCCAGGAACCGCAATAATTTTTTTAGACCCATCAATTATTCCTTCAGCTTCTATTCTGCATTTACTTGCTCCATGCTTTCCTGTTTTGCTCACATCTATTTTTTTTACAGTATAAGGCTGGCCATCGATAGTTATGTTTGCACCAGGTTTTGCCTCGGTTGCGTTGATTATTTTTAATACCATAAACTATCGAAAAGAAATAGATTTATAAACATTTTTACTAAAATATTAACATGTTTTTGCAAAAAAAAGATTTTATCGAAATAGATTTTACTGGACAAGTCAAGGGCGGAGAAATTTTTGATTCAACAATTAAAGAGGATTTGGAAAAACTTCACTATGGACATAATCACCCTATTGAGCAGAAGCCATTTGTTTTCTGTCTTGGTGAGGGAATGTTCTTAATGTCAATTGATGATTTCTTGGTTGGTAAGGAAGCTGGAAAAAACTATGAAATAGAACTTCCACCGGAAAAAGCTTTTGGAAAACGGAATTCCCAGTTCGTTCAAATGATTCCCTTAAAGATATTCAAGGAAAAAAATGTAAATCCTGTTCCAGGAGCCACGCTTAATTTCGATGGAAGAATGGGTAAGATTTTATCTGTTTCTGGAGGGAGAATCATGGTGGATTTTAATCATTTTCTATCAGGAAAAACGCTGATTTACAAAATAAATGTTCTTAGAAAAATAGGTAGTTTAGATGAAAAAATCCAATCTCTAAACGATTTTTTCTTCAGGAAAAATTTCAAGTACGAAACCCAGGGAGAAAAACTTATCCTTGAAGTTGAAAAGCCTCTTGTGAAAATTGTTGAGCTTTTCAAAGACAAGTTCAAAGAAATGCTTGGCTTAGAAGTGGAAATCAAAGAGGTTGAGGGCGTAGAAAAATCACAACAATACTTATAAATATAATCTGATTATTTAAAAAATGGAAGAAGTTTACAATGACTATTCTTCAGATGTAAAAGAGATTGATAAAGAACTTTTAGAACTTCTTAAAAAGCAATCTTCTAAAATAAAAGTTGTTGGCGTTGGCGGTGGAGGGGGAAACTCTCTAACCAGAATGAAAGAAATAGGAATAAAGGGCGGAGAACTTATTGCTGCGAATACGGACGCTCAAGACCTTTTGTACAGCGATGCAGACCAAAAAATTTTGCTTGGAAGAGAATTAACTAGGGGCTTAGGCGCAGGCAGCAATCCCAAAGTAGGAGAAGAGGCAGCAAAGGAATCTGAATCTGAAATAAAGAAAAAGCTTTCTGGAAGTGACATGATATTTATTACATGCGGTCTTGGCGGAGGAACAGGAACTGGGGCAGCTCCGATAATTTCCAGCATAGCAAAAAAACAAGGAGCGTTAACAATAGGAGTTGTTACATTGCCCTTTACAATAGAAGGGAAAAAAAGGCTTGAAAATGCAATGAATGGACTTGAAAAAATGGAATCTATTGTTGATACTCTAATAGTCATTCCTAATGACAAACTTCTTGAGCTTGCCCCAGACCTTCCATTACACACTGCTTTTAAAATTGCAGATGAAATACTGACTAATGCTGTTAAGGGAATAACAGAACTTGTAACAACTACAGGTTTAGTAAACCTTGACTTTGCAGATGTTAAAGCTGTTATGTCTAATGGGGGAGTCTCTCTTATAGGAATGGGCGAATCAGACAGCACGAATAGAGCATTGGAAGCTGTAGAAAAAGCAATACAAAATCCTCTTTTAGATGTTGATGTTTCAAATGCATCAGGCGCCTTGGTTAACATAGTTGGAGGAAGTGATATGAGTCTTGATGAATGCAAAACAATAATAGAAGAAGTAGGGAACAGGTTAAGTCCTGATGCAAAATTAATATGGGGAGCACAGATTTCTCAGGATATGGACAAATCAATAAGAGTTCTTTTAATTGTCACAGGCGTGAAAAGCGCACAAATTCTCGGCCACGGAGAAACTCTTGAAAGCATGAAACATAGGGAAATAGAAGAAGAGCTTGGAATTGAGTTTTTTGAATAATTTTAAAAACTCTGTATTTTTCTTTAAATCATGAGTAAACTTGATCAACTTAAAGCCTTCGTTGAAAAATCAAAAAGAGTCTGGCTTGTCCTGAAAAAGCCATCGAAAAAAGAATTTTCATCCGTCGCAAAAATTTCTGCCGTAGGAATTCTTTTGCTTGGAACTCTTGGCTTCTTGATTTCTATAGTTATCAGCTTCTTTGTCTAAGAGGATTTATAAACCAATAACCATCAAAAAGGCAATGGGATTGGAAAATATCATGAATGGTCTTGGTCTTTTTAAAAGAAAATTAGCATCTGCAGCTTTAGTTGGTTCTTTATTAACTGGATGTTCTGGCTCTCAAGGGAATCAAAGTCCAACAGCGCCACATAACCCTCTACCACCTCCTCCACCAGCACAACCTCAAAATCATGCTCCAGTAATTAATTCCGCACCGATAATAAGTATTGGTGAAAATTCATTTTACGAGTACAGAGTTCAGGCAACAGATCCTGATGGAGACCCTGTTTCTTATAGCGTTGAAGGAACTCCATGGTTATCCGTTTCACATAACACCGTCTATGGGAATTCTCCAGAAGTTCTTCAAGATACAAACTTTCCGGTTAAAATAAAAGTTTCTGATGGGAAATCTTCTACTGAACAAAATTATAATTTAATTGTAAATAATGTTCCAAAAGCATATCCCTTATCTGCAGACCACATTAACAAATTATTGCAAGTTACGCCATCCAACATGGTTTTTTCACAGCCAATGGATTTTGCGGTAAATGATGTAATAGGCTCTGGAATCAGCAGCAAAACTCCAAACGGAATCCTTAGAGAAATAATTTCTATTTCTCCAGATAGAAAAACAATTTATACAAGTCAGGCAACCCTAGAACAGATAGTTAAAAAAGCTTCGTTCTCATTTGCTAAAAACCTCTCTCCCTCTAATATTCAATCTTCTCTAATCAAATCAGGAGTTTCGAATTCTGAAAACTTAGAAGGGCTGGCTTTTGGAGTAAGTCTGCAAAATGTTGTTTTATATGACAGAGATGGAAATCAAAACACAAAGAGCGATCAAGTTATTGCAAATGGAAAAATATCATTTAATACAGGTTTTTCTTTTGATGTAGATATAGACAACTTTAATCTAAAATACTTGAAATTCCAAAACACTACAGATGAAATTGCAGACATTACTATAAGTTCAAATTTGACTGGAATCGCTTCTTCAAAAGAAATAAAACTTACAGAATATGTTTTTAATCCTCTTGTTATAGGCTACATACCAACAGTAATCCCCATTCCAATTGTGGTAACTCCAAAGATAGGTGTTTATGTAAATATAAATCCAACCCAAATAAATCCCCTAGGTCTTAGAGTTCTCAATGGAGCAAATCTGAATACTAGTTTGATTTATAATAATGGATCATGGTCAAAGAATTCTGATTTTTTTCACGATATCAGTTTTTCTCCTTTCAACCCAACTGGAAACTGGGATCTTCAGGTTAGTGCAGGACCAAAATTAGAGCTTCTTTTATATGATATTGCAGGACCAATTGCAGGAGTAAACAGCAAATTAAAATTAGAATCTCAATCAGGAGATTGGAAACTTTATGGAGGTTTTGAAGCTTATATGGGTGTAACTATGGACTTATTCAGTAAAAAAGTTGCTGCACATTTTGAGAAAGTATTTGATTATGAAAAAGTTTTGGCAGAAAATGCAAGTCCAACACTTCCGGTAAGAACAGATACTCTTCGTGCAGAAAAAGATGCGTATGTTAGATTAAATGTTTTTCCAGATGGAACTAAAACATATGCTGGTTTTAACACTTCTTCATTAGACGTTATTAAAAATTATTTTAATCTTCCAGCAGGCAGCGAGACAGAAACCCTTATACAATTCCCTCTTGCTTCAATACCTTCAAATTCTAATGTTACATCCGCTAAACTTGTTTTATATGGAGATGGATTGTACAACATTGTGGGAGGAACAGCAGACATCCAAGCAAGAAGAATATCAGGGGCTTGGACTGAATCAACAGTTAAATGGAATACTAAGCCTCTTTATGCAGAAACAGTTTCTAGCTCTACTGTTTATGCTCATACAGCAAAAAACTATGAATGGGATGTTACTTCTTTAGTTCAATCTTGGACTAAAGGCCAATTACTAAATAATGGGATAGCACTCTTGACTAACGATAATCCAGACGGCCCTTCAAGATTCAACAGCAGAGAACACCAAGATTCAAGTAAGAGACCCATGCTTATAATTTCTTATCGTTAATCAAATTATTTGCCAAAGTTCAAAAACCGAAAATTTATAAACCCAAATCCTTAAGTATTAATTACTGCTTCTTAAAAATTAAGGAGTAGATGGAACTCAAAAACTTGATAAAATGATATTTATTATTAAAGTCACGACGAATAAAGAAGAAAAAGCAGTTGAAATGATAGCTGACAGAGCGCGAAAAAAAAATCTTAATACTTATGCGGTTCTGAAGCCTCATGGAATGAGAGGTTACATTCTTCTTGAAGCAGAAGATAGAGAAAGCGCCGAAGAATCTGTTTTCAATCTCCCTTATGTTAAAGGAATCGTTGGAAAAACCATAGAATACGCAGAAATAAAAAATATGGTGGAGCCTTCGGTAGAAAACATAGACATAAAAGAAGGAGACATTGTTGAAATGATTGGGTCAACTCTAAAAGGAGAAAAAGCAAAAGTTTTAAGAATTGATAAACAGAAGGAAGAAGTGGTGGTAAGTCTCTTGGGCTCAGTTGTCCCATTGCCCATAACAATTAAAATTGACAATGTTCGGGTAATAAGAAGAGACGAACACGAAGAAGACAGAGAATATTAAAAAATTAAAAAAATAAATTAAACTAAAAAATAAAAATGCAGATTAAACTTCTTGTCGAGGGCGGAAACATGCAGCCAGGGCCTGTTTTAAGCCAGAAACTTGGTCCTTTAGGAATGAACATGGGGCAGGTTATCCAAAAAATTAATGATTCCACAAAAAATTTCCAGGGATTAAAAGTTCCTATTGAGCTTGAAATAAACCCTTCCACAAAACATTTCGATGTAAAAGTTTTTTCTCCACCAGTTTCAGAACTTTTAAAGAAAGAGCTTGGACTTGAAAAAGGTACTGGAGACCATAAAAAAATAAAAGTTGCTAATGCATCAATAGAACAGGTGATCAGCGTTGCAAAAACAAAGCTTCCAAATTTACTGGCTAATAACTTTAGGTCGGCTGTTAAAACTGTTGTCGGAAGCTGTGTTAGTCTTGGAGTTCTTGTAGAAAACAAACCAGCTAAAGAAATAGAAAAAGATATAGATGAAGGAAAGTACGATAATGAAATACTCAACGAAATCTCAAAAACTCCTGAAGAAAAGAAAAAGAAACTTGATGCGTTCTTTGCCAAGGTAAAGAGTGATCAAGAAAAGGTCTTGAAACAGGAAGAAGAAGCGGCCAAGGCTGCTGAAGCTGAAAAAGCTGCCAAGACAGAGGTAAAACCAGGTGAAGCCAAGCCTGCTGCAGAAGCAAAGACGCCAGCAGCAGAAGCTGTGAAAGAAAAGCCAAAAGAAGAAAAGAAAAAGAAATAATTTATAAATCGACCCTCGCTCCATTAATTATTGGGGGTTGTAGTATAGCCTGGTTAGTATACGAGGTTTGGGACCTCGTGACCCCGGTTCAAATCCGGGCAACCCCATTTAAGATAATTCATGATAAAAAAACACAAAAATGACGTCGAAAACCAAAAAATCAAGATCAGCAGGCCGTTTTGGAGCCAGATATGGAAAACGTGTTCGTGACTCTATGGTTGCCGTTGAATCAAAACAAAGAATAAAACAAAAATGTCCCTTTTGCAAAAAGCCGGGAGCAAAAAGACTCTCAAAAGGAGTATGGCAATGCACAAGAAAAAAATGCAGTAAAAAATTTGCCTCAGATACATATCACTTACAATAAAAAATAAATTAAAACCGAAAAAATAATAAAAACCAATTAAAATGCCAACATACAAATGTTTTAAGTGTGAAAAGAAAATCTTGAACACTAACCTTGAAAAAAGATTTGTTTGCCCTCATTGTGGTGGAAAGATTTTTTATAAGCCAAGAACCCACGTGAAGAAAATAAAAGCGATTTGATGTTTGAAATAAAATTAAATTCTGCGAAGAAGGCAAAAATCAAATAATGGAAAACAAAGAAAGAAAAATTCAGGAGATTCAAATTCTGGAACAAAGCCTTCAGAACTTACTTCTTCAGAAACAGGCTTTTAATATGGAGATTTCAGAAACAACTGCAGCAAAAAAAGAAATAGAAAAAGCAGGAGATGATGTTTTTAAGATTATAGGACAGTTAATGATAAAATCTGACAAATCAAAGGTTAAAGAAGAGCTATCCAACAAAGAAAGGCTTCTTGATTTGAGAATAAAGTCATTGGAAAAGCAGGAATTGTCATTTTTAGAAAAAATTGACTCCCTAAGAAAAGAAATTTTAGGTTAGAAAACATATACAAAAGAATGACGAAATCTTTATAAATATCTACAAGTTAAACTTAATATGGTTTTAGATAAAATAAAAAGAGTTTTCTCAGGTTCGTCTTCCAGAGGGGACTTTGACAGTGAATATTTAGAAATTGACTTGGGAAAAGAGGAAAAAGAGCAAAAAGTTACAGTAAAATTATTTGTTTTAAAGGATTATGAAGAGACTACAAGCATTCTTAATGACTTAAGAGAAGGTTATACAATTGCAATAATAGACATAAAGGTTCTTAGACAGAAAGACCCTATTGAGCTTAAGAGGGCTATATCTAAGATTAAGAAAACAATAGATGCTCTTGAAGGAAATATCGCTGGTTTTGGGGAAAACATGGTCATAGCAACACCTTCTTTTGCAAGAATTCACAAAGAACCTGCAAAACAGAAGGAAGAACCACGACACAAGTTCGATGATATGTACTGATTCTGAACGATTCTACTCTTTTACAATATAAATCTTTAAGATTAAAGGATTTTGTATAATTTCATGAATTTAGAAGAGATACAAAAACAAGTTGATGATTGGGTAAGCCAATTTAATCCTCCTTACTGGCCCCATTTTGAGCAGCTAGCACATCTTATGGAAGAAACTGGAGAACTTTCAAGAGAATTAATGAATATGTATGGAATCAAGAAGAAAAAACAAGAAGAAACTCCAAGAGATTTAGGCAAAGAATTATCTGATGTTCTCTTTACAATTATCTGTATTGCTAATAGCAATGGTATTAACTTGCAAGATGAATGGAAAGAAATGATGGAAAAAAGACGTTATGGTAGAGATAATCAAAGATACGACAGAAAATAATTCTTTTGCATACTATTTTGTAATCTTCTCTTTCCCTACTAATCTTCTCAAACTTTAGCTATTGAGAACACCGTCTTTATGGCTACGAAGATTGTTGCAGGCACAAACAAGAACAATAAAGAGGCAAGAACAGAAATCATTATTCTTCCAATTACAACACCGCTAACAGTAATTCCTGTTAACCCAACATTTGTAGCAAGACCTTGAATTCCTGCAAAACTTGCAAGTGCAGCAGCAACTGAGGCAAAAAGAAACGTTTGGACCTCTTTTTCAGCAACAAAATACCCCACAATTAGGCCCATTGCAACAATTGCTATTAATATGATAGGATCTGTGGATCCTCTTGTGAAAATTCCTGCAATAACTGCCAAGATAACTCCTATAACAAATACCCAGGCGCCTACAGAATTCTCACGAGACTTTATAGCCATGTTTTCCCCAACCCCGAACGTTTTAAAATTATATAAACTTTCCTTTTTATCATAAATCGTCGTAAATTGGACATATTTCCCAATAAAAAATTCATATGCTCAATAATATAAATATTTATAAACCATCGTAACTGCTCAATGACACAACAAAAATGAGATATAAGCAATTTGGTTTATTTTTCGTCGGAATTTTAGCGCTTGTGATTGTAATGAGTGCAGTTAGTGCTGTGACTTTGGCTGAATGGCCTTTGACTTCTAGTGCTGTTCCAATAAATGTTAGTTCAAGTTTGACCGCAACTAGCTTAGTAGCAGGTACTGGTATTTCAGGCCTTACTTTTAATGCTACAAATGGTGCTACAGGCACGGGCTGGAATCAGGGAGCTCTTGGAGCTCTTGATTATTACCAAGTGACTTTAACTGTCTTATCTGGATTTAATCTCAATATTAACTCTATATCTTTTAATCAGCTTTCAAGCGATTCTACCACAAATATGAGCTTTGATGTTAATTGGTCTAAAGATAATTTCGTTACTTCAACCAATATCGTTTCAGGAGGAATTTCTACAACAGCAAGTGCACTATCTTCAACTAATACTAATATACCCTTGACAGGGGGGGAAACACTTACGTTAAGAATTTTTGGTTATAACTCAGATAGCTCTTCAACAGAGACTTTTAGTATTAAAAACTTAAGTCTTCAGGGAATAGTAACTGCAGTCACACCTTCAACAACTGTTCCACCAGAAGTAACTACATGCTCAACAATAGGAAATCCAGGGCAGTTGGATGTTAATAAGATAAACTTTCAAAATAACGGAATGCAATTCAATACTTTCGGAAAAGATGATGAGTGGTTCCCTCTTGAAGAAATTGAAGTTGAAATTGAAGTGGAAAACAACGGAAATGATGATGTTGACGATGTTTCCCTTGAATGGGGCCTTTGGGATACTCAAGCAGGAGATTGGGTAATTGACCTTGATGAAGAAGATGAAGTTAACATTAAAGATAGTGACCAAGAAACGCTAACAATTACATTTACAATAGACAATGATCTTGATGTCGATCTTGAAGACCTTAATGATGGAAATCATTACAGACTTTATGTTGTCGCTACAGGAACAGTTGATAACGTCACTTCACCAGAAACTTGTGTTTCTGACTTTGAAACAGCATCTATAATCATTGAAAGCGATTTCGTTGTTATAGACAATGTCGAAATTCCAGAAATAGTTCAGTGCGGAGAAACAGTACAGGTTTCTGCCGACGTTTGGAATATTGGTGACAGTGATCAAGACTCAGTTTCTCTTGAAATCCTTGGAAGAGAAAACATTTTAGGTATAAGCGAAACGTCTGAAGTTGGAGACTTGAATGCATTTGATAGACAACCAGTTTCATTCACATTTGAAGTTCCAAGAAACCTTGAAGATGGAAAGTTCTACGCTTTAGCATTACAAGTTAAAGACGAGGACGGAGACACATACCAAAACGACTTTGATGACGATGATTCAGAATTCATTGTTCCTTTCAAAGTTGAAGGCAACTGTGGTGCAGCAAGTGGAGCAGGAAAATTAAGTGTTGACGCAAGCTTAGTTTCTGGAGGAATGGCTGGCGAAGACTTAGTTGTCAAGGCAACAATAACAAACAATGATGTTAGTACAAAGACATACAAAATAGGCGCAGCAGGATTCACTGAATGGGCTGACTCTGCTTCAGTAGATCAAAGCACAATAGTCTTGAATGCAGGACAATCAAAAGATGTTGTCTTTACTTTTGAAGTTAGTGAAGATGCGTCAGATGAAAATAGTTTCTTCATAGAAGCAACTTCTGGAAGCGAAGTTGTTAGACAACCTGTTTCAGTCAACATAGAACCTAGATCAGGTTTAAGATTAGATATTTTCTCTGGAAACTGGACACTTTGGGCAATCGGATTGCTAAACATAATCCTTGTAATAATTATCATAATCGTTGCTGTAAGAATTGCCAAGAAGAAATAATTCTTTTTTAATACATAAAATGAACGGAAGAAAAATCTTTACTAATACTGCTTTATCTGGACTTTTGGGAATTTTGTCATGTGCAATGCAAGACATCGGCAAAATAGAAAAAGATTCAGAAATCTTTAACAAAGGAATTATCCAAGCAGAGTCTTTTTATCCTGGAGGTCGATTCAATTCTGATGATAGATACACTACAATTCTAAAGCTATTACCTGAAAGATTGCCCTTTAATGATGGGGCTACTTTTAACTTCGGTGAAGAAGCTAGAGTTTTAGATTTACTATACAATGTGGGAGACACTGTATCAATTAAAAAGATTGATAAAAATTATACAATACTTAACCCTCTTTAAAAAAATAAAATGACAGAAGAAAGCAAAAAAGCATTTCCTTTAGAAAAAATATTGACAGTTAGTGCAGGAGACTATTGCAAGACTAGCGCACATCAAAGATTATTCGAATATCAAATGGTTGGAGTTCATGTTTATAATGTAACTGGTATCGGTAATCTCCATGAACTTTTTGCTAGAGAAGTTCCAAAAAATGCGGAGGCTGTTGTTGATTACAGAACTTCAGTCGCATTAACAGAAAGCGCAGCCATAAATGCCCACTTTAAAAGTTTTATAGAAGCCGCATCAGGAACAGCGTTGATCCCTAAGAACAAAAGTATCACTGAGAACTCTGAATATGACTCTAGAGAATAGAAAATCTTTTCTTAAAAAATTATCTTTTTTCAACACTTCTCACAATAAAATACCCAAGCGTGTAACCGATTAAAGCTCCGGCAATAACGTCGCTTAAGAAATGTACTCCTAGATAAATTCTTGAGAAGACTACAAGGCATGCAAACACAATCCACACATACCTAAACTTTTTGTTTTCTTTTGACAAGAAAGGAATCACAGAAAAAACAAGCATTGCATGCAAAGATGGAAAAGAAAAGCCGTTTTCCATAGCGCCAATAATAGAAACTAAACCAAGTTGAAAGGGTCTCTGTCTTTGGGCAGTAATTTTTAACAAAAAGCCAATCAATTCAGATAAGGCAAGAGTCAGCCACATAGGAAGAATCCATTTTCTTTTGTTTTCTTTAATAAATAAAATTGTTAGAGAAAGAAAAGCAATAAAAATCAAAATATCTGAGCTTATCAAGACAAAAAAACTATTCAACAGGCTGTTTCTTATATGGGAAACAAGAATGACGATTTGGTTATCAAAATAAAAAGCCAGAAAAAGAAGAAGAAAAACAAAGGTATAAACCAGAATAAACTTCTTTTTATGAGAGAATTTCATTAAGATGGAAAACCGAAATTATTTAAATATATTTCCTTTGCTACTACAATGAAAAAAGAAGATAAAAATATCTTAGGAATTTTTGTAAGATATCTAATTCTCATTGCCTTGGCTTTTCCAAGCCTTTGGATTTTTTATTTTATATTCACTCCCTTAACAGTTTATCCTGTATATTTCCTCCTGAATATTTTTTTTGATGTTTCTTTGATTTCACAAACGGTAATTTTAATAGGTTCTGTAGTCCCAATAGAAATCATTGAAGCGTGCGTTGCGGGCTCTGCGTATTATTTTCTTGCTATCCTTAATTTAACCACCGCAAAAATAAAAACAAATACAAGAATTTACATGCTTCTCTTGGCATTTTTCTCTTTTTTGGTAATAAATGTGGTAAGAATTTTCTTCCTTAGCCTGCTTGCCATTTCAGGCTCCTCCTTTTTTGATATAACCCATATTATCTTTTGGTATGTCATCAGCATTGTTTTCGTCGTTGGAATCTGGTTCACTCAAGTGAAGGTTTTCAAAATAAAAGAAATCCCCCTTTATTCAGATATAATGTTTTTGTACAAGAAATCTAAAATGAATAATAGGAAGAGATAGATTAAAATGTTTCTCGAATTATTCTATTCTCTTACTGAAACCCTCCTTCTGATAATAAAAGAAATGGGCTACATAGGGATTTTTATAGGAATGACGATAGAAAGCTCATTTTTTCCTTTACCCAGCGAAATAATTCTCATACCTGCAGGAGTTTTAATTGCAAAAGGCGAAATGAGTTTTTTCCTAGTTTTTCTCTTTGGTTTGTTGGGAAGCATTACTGGAGCTTGGATAAATTATTTCCTGGCTTTATTTATTGGAAGAAAAACAACCGACTTTCTTGTAGATAAGTATGGAAAATTCTTTTTCTTGAATAAAGAAAAAATAAAAAAGACTGACAGTTATTTTAAAAAACACGGCGAAATAACAACTTTTATTGGCAGATTGATACCTTTAGTCAGACACTTGATATCTCTTCCAGCAGGATTTGCAAAAATGAATTTCTGGAAATTTTCTTTATTCACTGCTTTAGGAGCAGGAATATGGATTCTAGTGCTAATCTTCATAGGAATGTTTTTCGGAAGCAACGCCCATCCACTTTTAAAAATAATATCTGCAGTTCTAATAATACTTTCAACTATTGTATTTGTAATTTATTACACAATTAAGAATAAACATAAGAAATCAATTTAATTTGTTTATTTCAATAAAAGACTCTATCATAAGTCTTTCCGTTCCCTCAAGAATCTCGCAATTGTATATATGTACATTATAGCATGCTGGGCCAAATTTCTCTACTTTTGTTTCATCTCCCGGCTGAATGTTAATAAACGCATATCTTCCTTCTTGATCACATGTTGCGTTTTGGTCTTTCATCACATTTATCCCTGAAATCTTGTAAAGATTTACAAGATTTGCAATAGCTATGATGCCATACCCATCACAATTAAAATTTTCTGTGCTGTTGATAACAAGATTCTGTGCAAGGCTTAAGTCTCCTTCAAATGACACTTCCTTGCCTATCTTTCTTGGATCATTTCTCAGGTAAAAATTATATTCAGCATTTTTTCCATCAACTACTACAGGTATTTTTGTATTATACAAAACTAAATCCCCTGTTTTCACAATTTCAAAATCAACTCCTTCGTATTCAAATTTTTTTGTAGATTTAACCGCATACACTACAAGAACAATTAATAAAATCAAGATTACCATTCCAATAAAAAAGTTCCTTAAAATTTTACTGTGGTCAGTTGCCTGTTCTTTTTTGGAAACTTCTGCCTCAACTTCTTCCTTCTTTTTTTCTGCTATCTTTCTTTTTTTTGCCATTTCTATCTAATTCCTAAAACTTTGAATAAAAATTGATCAGTTAATTTTACGATATCTTCTTTTTCCCCTTCTATATAAACACAACCATTAGCTTGACTTATTCTTTGAGCTACGCTTTCTCTTATAATTATAAAATTGTCATTGCAGTTTTTTATTGGTAAGTCTTCAACACATTTAGTGTTTTCAAGACAGGCTCCTTGTACTCTTTCTGCAACCTGTGCGAGGTTTACATATACTTCAGCTTCCGCAGTTGCATCTTCAGAATGTATGTAAACAACCTTTCCTCTGTATTCTTCTATGTTCTTTAAACTATCTCCCACATCGGGAACTTCTTTTGGATTGTATCTAAACACAAAATTATCAAAAACCCAGAAATTATTTATGTACGAAAATTCAAAGCCGTTGTACGTTACCTTATCAGAATTTTCAGTGCTTCCAGAGTTTCCTCCTAAATTATCTTGTACTGCGAAGCCAACTGTGCTTGCAATCATCAAGAAAGCAAGAATTAATCCAACAACTACTTGATTTCTTTTTCTAAGTCTTTCACTTTCTTCTCTTGAAATAAGCTTTCTCATTTGACACTCCTGTGACGAGAACTTCCTGTTCTCGGAAACTCTTGACGAATGAATGAGAATCTTTGATTCGCTTTCATGATTTGTAATTGTTCTAGATATTTATAAAGTTTAATGTGGAAGGGATCTCCTTCGCGTTAAAGCTCCAGCCAGAAGTTAAAAAAAGAAAAATAAAAAAGAAAAAGTAAAAAATTTACCTTATGCTACCTGTAATGTTGCGCTTGTAGATGAAGTACCAATGTACTTCTTACCAACTGTAGTGTCAACAGTCTGTGTTCTCAAGTATGTTGCAGCGTTTACAGTATCTGCTGCGTCATAACCAGCAACTAACAATGCAACCTTACCACTACTTCTAGTGAAAGATTGTATCAAGAATTGCCCAGAACCAACACCTGTTGTGCTTGTCCATGCAGATCCACAACTAGCTCCACCGACTAGGCTAGCAGCAACTGAATTAATACAGCTACCACCAACAACTACTAAGTTCTTTGAACTTACTGAGCCAGCTTCTGAATCTCTTACAAGAACATCTCCAAGTTGGGCTGCTCCTCCCGGCGTTGAGCCTGGAGTTACAACTGAACCACTAGCACCAACGAACAATTGTGCATACGTTTGACTCTTTGGATAACTTACTTCAAGTGTCTTCTGATCAGAATCGCTTGCGTCTACTGTTGTATGTGTTCCAAACCAATCTACGTCCTCTGTGAAATCACTATCACTTGCTCTTGTAGCAGCAGCGTGGTAGTAATCAGATGAGAACAATACATCATTCACTCCAACACCATTTGTGCTTGAACCCATACTTGCAGCGTTTCCTTCAAGGTCAACAACTATCGCATGATATTCTGTATTGTCGTCCTTTGCTTCATAGACAACAAGAGCAGGGTTATCAATGTGACTTCCAGCAGTTTCAGGGTCAATCATATAGATTGTTGTTACGTTAACACCAGCAGCAACAGCTGGATTTGTTCCAAAGCTGTCACCCAAAGTAGCGTTGTTTGTTACATTGTACCTTACAGTACCAATTGTTATAACAGAGTAATTTGTACCGATTGCTCCAGATAAGTTAAGTGTAGTACCTACAACACCTGCTCCAGACAATGTCCATACGTTATTACCTACAGAACCTGCATATGTGGCAGTTAAGCTTGTGTAACTATCTCCATCTGGGAATTGCAAAATTTGTACAGCACCAAAGGCTCCTCCTGGTCCATAAACACCAGTACCACTTAAATTACTCAAGTTTAGATTTGATAAGTTAAGCGATGTTGGCTGATATAGTTGAACCAAAGCACCTTGTGATGTCTCTATTGTTGGAAATACAACATATGCATTTACAGCAGAGTCACTTGTTGGATACTTGACTTGAACACCAGCACTCTCTCCCGTACCATTGAAGTAAACAGTATATCTCTTACCGTCAACGTCAATTGTTCCAGTAGATTCTGTGCTTGTGAAAGTTGTTTCATAAGTTTCTCCTGTGAATACATCTCTGAACTTTACTCTGTCGTTTGTTATAGAGCTTGAACCAGTTGTCTGGTTGTAAACATCATATAACTCCAAAAGATGTCCATAGTCTTCATTTCCAACTACAGTATATTTTGCAGTTCCGCTTGCGTAAGAAAGATTTGCCATCTCTCTATTTGCAATGCTGAAGTTTGAGTCGTCTGCAAGTCTCCATGTAAGACTTTCGTTGTGTGCAAAATCAACACTTTTTTCATTTCCGCCTTGCTCTTTGAACTTCGCATTTACTGTATCATCTCCAGATGTTGTAACAAGAATCATATCCCTACTTGTATCATCCAAAGGAGAATTTAGTCCAGCAAAGTCAATTTTGAAGCTTCCAAATACAGGGTCCACGAAGGATGTTCCTGGAAGGATAGCATCACTTGTTGAGTCAGGTCTGAATACAGCAATTGCTATTTCTGTCACAGCACCGTTTCCTCCAGTAACATATGCTAAGGTTCCGTCAATAGGGTCGTCATCTTCACCAACAGTAACTATCGAGCCAGCCGTCAAAGTGATCTTTTCAGAACCAGCAGTAACAGTTGCGGATAATTTCAAGTTGGTTTCATCTGCGTTTGTAACAGAGACGTCTATTCCATTAACTCTTTTTGAAGCAGCTTCATTAATCTCTTTTGAAGCACTAACTCCTGCACTATTTGTTACTTTTATTGTAGCACTAGTGTCAGAAGCAGATACAAGTTCTATTGTGTATTGGCTTCCGCCAACAGTAACAGTCGTAGTAGGACTGTCGCTTGATAAATCAACTTTTTCAGCGTCTTTTAACAAAACAATACTTGTAAGATCTGATTCAGAAGCGATAGTGAATGATTGCCCGAAAAGGACAATTTCTTCACCTTCTGAGTCTGCATGTGTGAAGTTAATAGCACTCATAGTAGCCGAAGCGTTATACAAAGGATTCGATGTAGCACTTGTACCCATACTTATACCAACAACAGGGTCATCACTTGATGATGGTTGCTTTGTAAAAACAATCTTACCAGAGTTATCACTTCCGGCAGCACCTCCACTTTGTAACTTTATCGCCGATGTCACTTTTGACGTAACATCTCCAGAGAAAGTATAGTCTCCAAGAACTGTTGGAAGATCGCTCTTTGTTATGGTTGATTTTACTGCGTTTAGAGAGGTATTAAGCCAGATCCTATCGGCGCTTGTATCTAATGATACAACTTCACCGGAAGTACTAGTTGTACTACCTCCGCTTGTCCCAGTCATGAAAGACTGAAGGCTGGACTGTATGTTGCCTGCTTGAACTACGTCCAAAGCAGAAACTCCAGAGCCAGTACCATAGACAATTGCTACGTCAGCTGCTCCTCCAGACACGAAAGGTGCCGGATAATTTGCAGCAGCAGCAACTCCTGCAGTCATACCAATCATCAATGCAGTGCTAGCTATAGCAGAAATTTTCCTAAAATTAAATCTCATTTTTTTATCTCTTTTCAACCTCCTTTCAACTCTATTCAGAGTTGTCAAGGACAACTTTCACGAACTCGATAGCTATAGGGTAAGCCGTCGCGTCATGTGAATATGATATCTCTGACCTTTTCTTTAATCCCTATAAAGAACACCCATAGGTGTGTCGGTGTCAGAGTAAGAGACAATTTCTGTTTAAAAAGCTTACTATCTTTTTTCAGTCTACACACCCCTAAACATTGGTTTTTTAAGGTTTTACTTATAAAGCTTCTGTTGTTACTTTACTATTAATACTAAGGACAAAGAAACGTAAACCATAATATTTATTAACATATACTACTTATTTGATAATATATAATAAAAAATAATAGATATCTGAATAATATATCATGGCAACCACAAAAACAAGAGAAATAACGATAACGGAATCAAAAGGGGCTTTTTCTTTGTTTAAGAAATCAAGCATATCTAAGAAAGACTATGATTTTGAGGGAATCTCTGCATTGAGGCATCTTTTGAGCAATGAAAAAGCAAGAATGTTGCATATAATAAAAACACAAAACCCAGGCTCCATTTATGAACTGGCTAAGAAATTAGGAAGAAAATTTAAGCCAGTATCTGATGACATAAAGCTTCTTGAAAGGTTTGGTTTTATAGAGCTTTCAGAAGAAAAAACAAAAAATAGGATAAGACACAAGCCGGAAGTAATTGTTGACACTGTTACTATACATATAAAGGTTTGATCAAGAAAACACCAAAAAGAACATAATTAGTAATAAACATTGAGACTAATTTCTATTGAATCAGAGCTTTTTGTAAGGCTTTGCAAACCGCCCTTGTAATTGTTTGTTGCGTTACCTTCCTTTAACATCAGGATTTCATTGTTGTTTCCTTTGACTACAAGTTCATACCCTTTTGTAGGAGTATTTTGACTTGTTTTCCAGCTTTCTCCAACAATTCCTCTTAAGGTTGAATTAAGGACTTCACAGCTATCCATCTCATTTGAACAAACCTCATTGTCAACACAGTCAAAAATAAGATCCTGTACTGATTGGTTTCTCGCGTTAATTTCACATTGGCTTGTGTACTGCAAGGCTGCTTGTATAAAACTATCAACTTCATAGCTTTCAACACTTTCCTTTTCAGAGTTTTTCAGAGAAAAACTTAGCAAAAAAAGGATTACAACAGCCACAATTATGATTATGAGTGCAAAACCCACTATCTCTTCTTGGGCTTTAGTGGATTTCCGTTTGCCACTAAAGTTCAAGTTAGAGAAGTTCCTATTCTCTTCTTGTCCCTTCCTGCCTTTTTCATATCTTTTTTGTCTCATTTAGTCTATTAACTCCCCGCGTCCTTATAAGTTACAACAATCTTTGCCAGTTCGCACTTATTTTGAACCAAACCTTCTACATTTTCCTTTCTGCACAAAGCCACAAAGTTTGAAACTCCTGTCCCTGAGCTAGCTTTGAGAACCTCTAACCTTCCACAGTTTGGGTAATTTTCAACAGTGCACAACGTGTTTCCTTGTGTTAAAGGGTAGATTTTTACTATTTCTATTCCAGAAACTCCCCAAAAGTCAGAATCAGAGTATGCTTTTACGTTTTTTTTCAGAGCCATTGTCTTATCAAAATCCACACAATTTACTCTGCTAGTTCCAAAAGAGTCTCCGCAGGAAAATTCTGGAGAGTTTGCTAGTTTTGAAGCAAGAAGTATGGCGTTTTTTTCCTCAAGGACTGTTGCAGATTCTTTTAAACCTGAAAACAAAACATTAACTATAAACAACCCGACTAAGGCAAAAAACAGAGTAACAGCTATAAGCATAAAAGCCATTTGCTGAATCTTCATTTGCCCTGATTTATTTTTTTGCATTTTTCATATTACCATAGTTTACAGTTTGCAAAACCGTTTTGTGCCTTTAGCTGGTTTACAACTGGATTAAGATTAGATAGATCTTGGGAATCTCTAATGGAATTTGCAGAGTTAGCTAAAGACTGCAGATTTATACTATCGGCGCATCCTTGTTGTGCAAGTAGGGCGCCTTTTTCATCATATAAATCAGCAAGGTTACTTGTTCTTTTCATCAGTCTTTTTACTTGACATTCATATGTGTTTTTGTCTGAGAAAATAGCAGCATACATTAAGGAATCCGTTTCATAATAAACAATCTGACTCCCATTTTGGGTATTTTTTTCCACAGATTTTTGAAATTCATCAACATTGACATCACAGCCACTTCCATTGCCGAAACAAACCTTTACAGTATTTTCCGGACAACTCTCTGCTCCATTCTTAACAAAAATACTTTCCTGATTTAAATCAGAAAGCTCTTCTTTTATTTCTCGTGGAGGTTTAAAAAAACAATATTTTTTGTCGCTAGAAGTTAGATAAATCAAATCAGAAACCTTGAAAGGAAACTCAAAAGGCTTTGCGAAAATAATAAAGTTGCTACCCTCTTCAACGCCTTCAGAAAAGATATACTTATTAGAAAATACCGTTTCCAGGTCTGTCTCTGTCCATTCTCCGAAGCTCATTTGTGATATTTTTATTATTTGTTTCCCAAAATTTCCGGATGTGCTGCATTGATTATATATTCTTGTTTCTACAGGCATAGTGAGCAAAGTCACAACGCCAGTTTCAAATCCTGTCTCCAATGGATTTAGCAAAACAGAAATTTCCTTTCCTGTTTTTGCGCTTACAGCGGTGTCTCCCGTCTTTATGACTTTTGTAGCTGCGTAAATTGCAATAAATAAAATAACTGCTCCAACAATGATTGCGAAAATCCATGCAAAAGAAAGTTGCAGCTGTCCTCTTTTTACTTTCATTTGATACTCTTATAGCGAATGAATGAAAATTTCATATTTGCTTTCATGTTTTATTCTCCATCTGCTCTCTCAATTGTAACCAGCGAATCAGAGAAGTTCTTTGTTAGCCTTAGTCTTACTTTCCCATCGACATTTTCAATACAAAAAGGATTTTCATTTTCTGTAATGGTATCTAAGTCTATGTATTTTATTTCTGCGGATTCAGTTCCTTCAAATTCTACAGGATAAAAAACCATATTTTCTCTTCCATAATGGGCCCTTTTTAGTTCATCATAAAAGCTTGCTCTGCTTCCTCTTGCTGGAGCATCAAAGTCAGCAAAACAAACATAAGATCTTTCTCCTGGCAGAGAATATTCTTTTACCTGTGAAGCCTGTGAGCTCTTCCATACCTTTTCTACGTCTGACTGAAGGTCATTCAAAAATTTAGCTGTTTTTCCTGAGTCTTGAATTCCAAGAAAAGTTCTTATTCCGAAAAACGCAAAAGCCAGAAAGAATATAATAAGAATTATGGAAAAAATCATCCCAAAAGATATTTGCATCTGTCCCTTTTTCATAGAAACCTAAGGAAACTTTAGCTTATAAATTTTAATGAAAAATTATGAATTAAAAATTATTTTATCTCAAATGGCTTTGCGATGATATTGCATTGATTAGGGAAAGGCTGGTTTCCAAACTTGTCGGCGCATTTTATGTAGAAAACCTTGTCAGTCTTCCATGTCGTTGAATGCTCTGTTCCGTTAATGGCTTTACTCATGTTCGTGCCATCTACAAACAAATAGTCACAGCCAAAGTTTCCGTATACGCATTGTGACTCTTCATTTGTAATCACCTTCAAGAAATTTTCCTGTCTGAAAACTCTTACAACTGAAGGTGCTTGTGTGTCTGTTTCAACTTTGAAATCAACGACCGCGCTGTCTATATTTCCTCCCAAATCCACGCATCTCACATGATAATTATAGCTTCCTGCTGCAAGGAAAAGGTCTTGAGAATGTTCATGAGAATCTGTTTCAAAGAATTCTACATAACTATCATCTGCTCCGGTATCGCTGAAATAACAAATTGCCCTTCCTTCACTGTATCCTGCAGAAGTTGTTGCATTTAGTGTAACCTTTATCACATCTGTTGAATCTTTTATTGTTGTTCCATTTGGTTTTACATCATTCAATACTAAAGGCTCCGTTCCCTTCAATGTGAATTTGTATGACTGTGAGTTTACATTTCTTTGACTTTCATTAGCTGTTAAACTAAAATGAGGTTGGTCTTTGCATCTGAAATAAAAGTCGTTGTCTACTCTGTCACGCAAGCCAGTTAAAGTTGTTGCGCATTGGTAAAGTCCTTGCGCATTTACTTCAAAGACACCAGTGCTACACGTCATCTGGTTTTCCATATCTGCATAGTTTTGGTCTACTTTGCTCCATTTACATTCTGATGGCTCATTGACATAAACTTGTAATGCAACAGAAGTCTGATTGAAAGCTATTGGCATGTTGTTCAAAATACTTGTGCTTACTATCAATGGAGGAGTTGTATCTGGGCCTTCGTTAACACAGAAGTTAAAGACGAAGTTTGCAGTGTTTGCATTACCATTACTATCCTCACATCTAACATACATTGCAAATCTCCCACCATTAGCAATCGTGATGTTTTCTGCTGCAAGTGATTGAGGGCTTGGCAATCTCATTATCTGTGTGTGGTTGTATTTACTTGTTGAACTGCCACCGAAAAAGAAATCCATTTCCTCCAAGCTTCCTTTGTTTACCGGATCCACCTTACATTTTGCAGGTTCGTCAAGAGTAACACCAAAACTTATATTACTGAACGGCGCCACACATCCGCTATTGTTTGATTGAGGAACAAGTTTAACGCCACGATCTGGAGGAGATATTGTATTGTCAGGAATATATTTGTAACCTAAACTAATTGCTTTTTCCCATGGTTGTATAACAGGAGGTTTAACGTCACCACGACTTTTCCAGACACAAAGCTCTTCCGTTGTTCCTTGGTTAACAAGTTCGCATGCTTGACCAAGGCTTCTGCATTGATATTCCGTACAAGGAAGGCCCCCTCCTCCAACGTCAGTGTTACATTTTTCACAATCTTTTCCTCCTGTAGGCGCATCCCAAGGATAACATGTAAATGTAACTTGTCTATATTTTGTTTGTTTGAATGTTAAGGCGAAAATAATAATTGCAACACCAAGACCTATCAATCCAGTTGTTAACGCTCCAACTTTCAGCCCAAAAAATCCAGCGATACTTTTAGTAGTAGTTGCAGCAAAATAACCAATAGCAGCAGCCTTTGATGCAGCGCCCGTGAATTCAGGACTTGCTCCAATTTGACTTAAACCAAATCTAACTCCTGTATAAAGAGCCGCCGCAATTGCCGCATTTTTTACTATTCCTAGCGCAAGCGCTTTCTCGTTGTTTTTTAATGCAAGCTTTTTAGTTTCTGTAGCCGCAGCCGCAGACAATTCTGCAGGAGTACTTGAAGTAGGAGCACTAGAAGGGCCATTTTTTATTCCTGGAATAGTTGCTCCTGGAAGAGGCAATGACGATGGGACTTTACTAATTTCTCCAGGACAAAAAGTTTGACCCAGTGTCCAGGCACCAGACCCTCCATAACATACTGTAGAACCGCCGTTTTTAATACAATAATCATTAATCACACTTTGAGTCAACTCTCCGACTTCCGCTGGTCTCGTACCTGTCTGGTCGCCAATTTGAATAAAATTTCCTTTTTTATCCACTGAACACATATCATCGGCAGCACTAACAATACGAAATTCGCTTCCGATAAAATAAGAAAACGCAAAAAGACTCACAACCAAAATAAATATCTGGCTTATGCTTATTGCAACATTCTTTCTTTTTTTTACCATATTAATAGCTCACTCGCTCCCGAATGATCAAGCTTGAACGTTCGTTCCAGTCGCTCGTTCGGATTAATTTATTGTTAACACAAAAACCAATATTCAGTTCACATAAACTTGATTTTACTTTTACTAACTTACTCTCTTTTTTATCAAAATATTTTTTTATCATTTTAATCTTCAATAGATTTTATTTCAACAACGCTTTCATTATGATATCCTTGAACTCCGATGTAATTTTTCTTGTTTCCACAATCTCCTAATGCTATGCACATATTGTTTCTTTCCTTTGCCCATGGACTGTCTTTATTGGCATCATCCATATTATCGCCTTTCTTTAATCCAACGCACTCACAATTTTCTTTGCAGCCATAATCTCCTCCAAAAATAGCGCCACCAACGCCTCTTTCGAATTTAACAACACAGCCATCGCTTGCAAAAGCACAAAGCTCTTCTGCTTCACTTTCAGGATTCCAAAAATCAAAACCAGGAGCATATTTTGGAACACATGAAGCCCCTTTTCTTGAATCATCATCTTCTTTCTGAACAAGTTTCCCTTCAGAATCAACGACTAAAGCAACACCTTCCTCGTTTCTCAACAAACTTTGTCCAACTAACCAACGGCAATCACGTTTGTCTGCGTTTTCACAATCCTTTTCATTATCCTGGACAACACAATCCTGCCATAAATTCGTTGTGCAAGAGGCTGTTTTGAAATCTTCTCCAGATGTTTCAATTACATCCTGAACGCAAATTTCTGATCTAAGTGAAGAACATTGTTCAACAGTAACTTCACCATTGTAACATACAAATCTTGCATGCTCGCTTCCCGGTAAGCTTTGATTTACGCTCTTTGTTCCACCGCACCATGTTTCTCCATGCTGGTAATCTTTGCCTTGATACTTGCAACTTAAATCAGCACAAACAAAATTTCCATATCTTGGTTGCGGAGTTGCGCTGTTTCCTCTTTCAACAGCCTTGCATATGCTTCCAAGTAAATAATCACAACTTCCACAAGTTGCGGAACCGGCATTATTTCCACTAGCGCCACAGACGTCAGATTTTTCTTTTATATCTGTCCAATAATCTTGATCGTTAACTTTTGCTGAATCGTAAATATTTGCTAGATTTCCGCAGGTGTCTAAGAAATAAACTTCATCTTTATTTTCAACACACGTTGTTCTTTGTGTTGGTCCGCAGTTCGTTGCTAATGATTCTGCAGAGCATAAAATCCCTTCATGAAACTCAACTGTTAGATTTCCGGTGTTTGAACCTGCTTCCAGCGTTTGGCATTCTGCTTTTGTCAAAAGTTTGCAGTTTCTTTCAAAGCCATCGTCAAGAACACAGGCTCCTGTTACGTCTGGATTTGCACTTTCAATGCAAGTCGTTTCTGTTCTTACATCTGTTCTGTAATTCGTCTCAATGCCATAATCGGAAGAAAGTGATTTACACTTTGTTTGTGTTACGAACGCAGCTTGGTCTCCGAGCAAACAACATCCTAATTGACATTGTGGAATCTCATCAGGATCTCCCAAAATCCAGACACCATTGCTTTGCTGGCAAACTCTTTGAGGAACATTAGGGCGGCATTCTCCTTCCTGGCTATTAACACAAGTTCCCATTCTACAAAATGCAGTAGCTTCACAGGAAGTCGACGCCTTTCTGAACCTTGTATCAACTTGGTTTGAAGGAACATTTTGGCACCAAGCACCACTTAATGTTTTTTCAGCACAAACAAAAGATTCCCCAACGGCAGATACCTGATTAATTGATAGTAATACCAAAATTGTTAATATAAATAACCCGAGTATCAGTATTGGCCAGCTTTTTAATTTAAAACTTTTTTCCTTGCCTATTTCTTGACTATTTTTTTCAGCCTCTTTTTCAGTTTTCATATTAGTTCGTTGAAACTCCTTCAACCCCATATCCTGGAGGAAGTGCGCCACTTCTCGACGCAAACTGGAATTTATTTCCTGTATTTCTGTCAGTCAAAATATAAATTGTGCTTCCGTCCTGCTGCTCTTTTTTCTCCACTTTCAAATCTTGATAATAGCTCATGTAAATTGTTGTTTCTGCCTTTCCGTAAGTTGATTCCCAATCAATTATGCTATTGGCTATGCTCACTAATTCATAAAGATTATTGTTCAAAATCACATTGAAAGGACGTTCAATATCGCCATACTTTTCTGTATTGGTTTTTGTCACATTTAAAGTATGGCTGAATGTTACTACAACTCTTTTTGGAAGCAATTCAACTCTTACATTTCCTGGCTGCAAATTTACAGTATAACCTCTTTCCTCATAATTTCTTTTTAGTTCATTAAAGCAATTAACCACTTCGTCTTTTATCTCATCTTCAATTTCCGATTCAATATGCTCTTTTAATAATGCCTGTTGCACTGAACATGTTTTATAATATTCTGATGTGTAGCAAAGATATGTTATTTTATCGTCTTGATAAAGAATGAAATGTTCTGGTTCTACACTGCCGCCTTGCAAGGAAACAACTTCTACGGCATCTTCAATATCTCCTTCAATGCATGTCTGGATGAATCCATTAGGATTTATTTCATTAAATCCACTAGTTACTGTTGCTCCTGGTCTTAAAAAATAAATTGTAAGAGCAAGTCCAACGATTAAAATAGCAACTATGATGAAAATAGTCACCTGCCCTCTCACTTGGTTTATTAAAAACGAACGAGATTGAGCTTGCGAAGGTCTTTTATTACTTCTAGAAGTATCACCTCTTTTCATGATTTATACAAGGAAATTTTATTTATAAATCTTGTTGGAATTTACTGAAATTTGTGGGCCTATTTTAATCGTCGGTTTCAACTCTAGGCGCTAAAAGAAAAGAAAGTTCCATGAAGCCGTTTTTTATATCAATTCTAAGAGGGTGATCATCTGCAAATTTTAAAAAAGTCCTGTCAGAAAGTTTTGCCCCTTTAACGAATTTTTGCAGATATTCCAAACTATATCTGGACTTGCAGTTTTCTGCCTGAATTTTTGCTTCATCTCCGGAAAATTCAGACATTGCAGAATTCAGGCCGCGAGCTTCAATAATAAATTTTCCATCCCTAACTATAAATGAACATGCATCACCAACAACCATACAGTCTTCAATAGAATCCACAAAGTCTGTTGAATTTAACTCTATTACAGAGCTGAACTCAAGATTTGGTATTTCTTTTTCCTCGCTTTCAATATCTATCAAACCTAGGTTGAAATTTCTTTTTATTCTGTCATGAATTTGAATGTTTAGAACATTGCCCTTTTTTTCCATGATTAAAGAGCTTCCCGGTCCGCTTCTTTTCAAAACCCTTTTCAGGTTTTCAAGATTAATCCCAAGAACTTCATTGTCTGTTTCAAACATCGAGAAAGAGTTTCTTGGAAGAATAAATTTAACCATTGAAACATTTGCAGGATCCATTGCAGTTATGCTCAAACCTGTTTCATTGACTTTCATTCTTACTTCAGTTACAAGTTCTGAAATAATTTCCACTACTCGCGATAGAAGTCCTGGATTCTCAAGTCTGACTAGCATTTTAATTATAAGAGGTGCGGAACCTACCACCAAAAAAAGGACCCGGCTTTTAAGTATTGTTATCATGAAGTATATTTATATTTATAGGGCTCGAAACCGAAGGTTTTGGGTTCTTCTGGGGTAATTATATAAATGTTTTATCTTTAAATCTTTCATGGAAGAAAAAAGCATCAAAGAGCAAAGAATAAGGAAAATAACACAACTCTACTATTCCCGATCAGATGTTCAGAAAGCCATTTTTGAGTTTTCAAAAAATAGAGAAATCGCCCCAAGCTATATGATGGAAAGCTTTGGAAAAAGACCAGATTCTTTTGAATATATAGGAGATATTTTTGAACTTGTAAAGGGTGGAGCTACTAGCTTCCATTGCTCTGAAGAACTTTGGAGTCAGCCTCTTTCTCTCGTTACAGGAATGACTGAGAAACAACTTAACGATCTTAGGGTTGGCTGGGACCTTATTCTTGATATAGACAGTAAGTACCTTGATTATAGTAAAATTCTTGCTCAATTAATAATAAAAGTTCTCAAATTCTATGGGGTTAAAAACATCGGGATAAAATTCTCAGGAAGCAAGGGATTCCACATAATCTTGCCTTGGAAAGCCTTTCCTAAGGAAATTAATCAGGTTAAAACTTCTTCAATGTTTCCTGCTTGGCCGCGTATCCTAACTCAGTTTATTATGGAAGCATGTAAAGATGATTTGATTAAAAAAATAACAGAAACATCGGAAAAGCAATATGATTCTGTAAGAAAATACATTAAAGGAGATGAAAAAACCGGCGATTTCGCAAAAAAAGTAATGCCTGACCTTATCCTAGTATCATCGAGACATCTATTCCGTGCTCCTTACTCACTTCATGAAAAGACAGCTTTAGCCAGTGCCGTTTTAAATCCAGAAGAAATAAAAGATTTTCAGCCAAGGGATGCAGATCCATTAAAAGTACAGGTTAGGCGTTTTCTCCCTGATTCAAAAGAAGGAGAAGCTTCAGATATTCTTCGCGAAGCATTAGACTGGTATAAAAATAAGAACCATGATGACACTCAGGGCGACGCAGGTCAAAGAAAAGAAACTGATTTCAAGCCTGTTAAAATATCTAATTTATCCGATGAGTTACTTCCGCCATCGATAAAAAAAATTCTGGAAGGAGTTTCCGATGGTCGTAAGCGAGCGTTGTTTGTAATCATAAACTTTTTTAGGTCGATAGGAATTGACAGAATTGAGTTTGAAAAAAGAATTTACGAATGGAATGAAAAAAACGAAATCCCTCTAAAAAAAGGATACATCCAAAGCCAAATTTTATGGAGTTATAGAAACAAGGTTGCCCCGCCACCAAATTATGACAAGGATTATTACAAAGGAATAGGTATAATTCCAACAGAAGAGGAGTTGCGTTACAAAAATCCTGTGAATTACATTATAAAGAAATCTTTTCAAAATTCTCAGAACAGACAAAACTTTGACAAAAGAAAAAAAGCAAAGCGCTCAGAAAACTAAGGATAATTTTAAAAATAAAAGAAGGTTAATAATAAAATGACCAGAGTTCACTTTATTGGCTATTTTAAGAGATGCTAATATTTCAAGAGAGCAATTTTTTGAGTATACCTAAATTCAATTTATGCACCCTTTCTCGAAAATATTTAAAAACAAGAATTCACTCTAGATATAATGAAAAAAAGGATACTGATTTTATTTCTGTTCATAGTTTTATTTTTCTCGGTCTTTCCTTCAGTTAATGCTGTAATAAACGCAACTCAGGAAAAACAAAAAATTGACCTGGCCTATTCTTGTCTAAAAGACAAAGTCAACACTTCTGCTTTATGTTCCTCTCTTTCAACAGAAGAAAAAATATTTACACTTCTCGCAGTTAATCAATGTAAAACAGAACTTATTTCTGATTCAGCAAACACGGGAGAATGCTGGCCATCTGCAAACTGCAGAATAAAAACAACTTCACAAGCAATTCTTGCTTTAGACCATTCTGGTGCAAACACAGACAAGGCGGAAAACTGGCTCCTTAATCAGACAAAAGCAACAACAGACCTGCAATGGTTCCTGGAAATTGAAAGTCCTGAGCCAACTTCATGTACAGTAACATACTCCGGCCTTTCATTTAATGTAAATATAGGTGCGGACAAAAAGATAACTAACAATGCAGGTGGTTGTTTGAGCCTTGCAGAAAATGATTACTGGCTTAGGATTGATCCTTCATGTTTTGACGAAGAATTTGAAATTTCCTGTAACCAGAGATTTTTAACAACTTTATTATTCAAAAAACCATCATCCTCAACAGTTCATGTTTCTCCGGAGTCTTCGTCTGCAGCACAAGATGGATCTACAACTGAAAAAGTGGAATCCTTATGCTTTGTTCAAAATAACATATGCAACTATGAAGGAACTCTTTGGGCATCCCTTGTTTTAGATTCTTTAGGCAAAGATGTTTCTTCTTATCTTCCTTATCTGCTGACTCTTGCAGAAGACAATAAGGTGTTTATTCCGGATATGTTTTTGTATTCTATAACTTCGAATATAGACCATAGAACCTCTTTGCTTTCAAAACAAAAAAGCAAAAAATGGTGGTCTGAGTCAGGGGACAAATTTTATGATACAGCGCTCGCACTTTTCCCTTTCCAGCAGGAAACTTTACAGGAGAAAACAAATTCTAAAGAATGGCTTCTCTCTGTTCAAAGTGCAAACGGCTGCTGGGAAAACAATGTAAGAAACACAGCATTTATTTTAAGTTCTATTTGGCCAAGAAGTTTTTCTGGCAGCGGCAGCGGAGGCGATGTTGATGGGGTAGGTGAAGAAGTTTTCAGCTGCGAAGAATCGGGTTACTATTGCACAACTTCTTCAGCTTGCAGTACTGGTGTTGGAGATGTTCTTTCAAGTTATGAATGTCCCTCACTATCCGTATGCTGCAGCGTTCAATCAGAACAACCCACATGTTTTGAACAGGGAGGAGAGGTTTGCTCTTCTAATGAAAGATGCATCGGAGGAACAGAGCTAAGCGCTTCTGACGTTGTCGGTCAGGCTTGTTGTATCGGAGGAACTTGCGAAGCACAAACTTCAGGAGGAACACTTTCAGAGTGTGAGGCAAGTGGCGCTTCCTGCAGGTCTTTTGGATGTAATGCTGATGAAGAAACAAGCACACTTTATAGCTGTGAATTTACAGGAGATAGCTGTTGTATTTCCAAAACATCTGAAAAAAAGAGCCTTCTTTGGATATGGATTTTGTTGATATTGATTGCTTTGTTGATAGTAGGAATAATCTTTAGAGAAAAGTTAAGAATGCTTTGGCTTAGAATATCTAAGAAATCTTCTGGAGGTTTCAAGCCAGGGTCGGTATTCTCACCAAGACCTCCAAGCTACCCACCTCATTCAGCACAGCCATTACAACACCGTACTCTTATGAGACCCACAGCAGAGAGAAGGATCTTTCCACAATCACGACCACAACAACCAGTAACACATGCGCAACAAAGACCAGTTCCAAAAGCAAAATCGGCAGCTCAAAAAGAACTTGATGAAGTTTTGAAAAAACTTAAAGACCTGGCGAAATGATTTAAAAAATTTAAACAGTAGACAACATAAATTTAAAAATAAAATAGATATTAGCTGGAATTTTTCTTCTTATTTTTGGATTGAAATGAATAATTTTTTCCAGGAGAAGATAATTTCTCCATTGAAATAAAATTTATTAACCTAGTAATTCTTGATTTAACATGGCTGATTTAAAACTCCTTTTTTTGTTAACAATTTTTCTGCTATCAATTTCAATTATTTCTGCCGCAGAAATACAATTCATTAAAAACTCATCTGATTTTGACAAAGGCGAAACGCTCATTGCAAAAGTCACCGGTAATTTTTTGGAACAAGTTACAGAAGACAATGTTTTTTTTTATCGCAACCATGTGAGAGTTCCAATAGTATATGAGATTTCAGAGATAAATGATGATTTTTACGTTTACGCTCTTCTCACGGGAAAAAATCAGGGAAATTATTCTTTGTCTTTGGAAAACGTGAAATATATGAACGGAGCACAGGAAAGCGAAGAAGATATTGTAAAGAATTTCACAATCAATGAAAACACATCTGATTTCTCTGTAGAACCTGGATTCGTAATTGGTGATAGAGGATTTTTTCTCGAAATTCAGAATCTTCAAGGAGCCCAGATAAAAATTAGCATTACAACCTCTGAACGTCTTTTATCATTAAAAGAAATAAACCTGCAATCAGGAGAGGTTAAAAAAATAGATTTTCAGCTTGACAATGAAGGAAACTCATTTTCCGAAGAAATAAAACTAACATCTGAAAAAACTGAATATTCAATTCCTGTTTTTTTAACCTCAAATTTAACAAGCTCTAATGGAACAGGTGGCGGAGAAACAAGCAACGGAGATTCAGAAAAAGAAAGCTTTAGATTTGAGCCAGATGCTGTTAGTGTTTCAATGGCAACAGATTCAACATCCAAGAGAATTGTCTATCTTTTGAACACAGGAAATAAAGATATAACAGACATAACTTTTTCTATAACTTCTTCTTTGGAGCCTTACGTTACAATAGATTCTCCTGAAGATATTGATAAAAATTCTACTGGTAGAGTTGAAATAACAATAGAATCTGATAATGAAGAAAAGCTTATTCAGGGAGAGATAACTGCAGAAACAGAAAATTATTCTTCAGATTTGAAACTTAATTTAAATTTTATTAGCGACTACGTTCCTCCTGAAGGTGAAAATGAAGATGAAGTAATTGTAACAACCTGCTCAGACCTTAAAGGAAATATTTGTTTTGAGAATCAGGAATGTAGCGGGGAAGTTGCATATACTAAAGACGGTGTTTGCTGCCTTTCATCAGCATCATGTCAGGAAGCTAAAAAAAGTTCAACAGGAAAAGTAATAGGATGGCTAATAGTTGCTTTCGTTGTTCTTCTTTTACTATGGTTCTTTAAGAGATACAAAAGAGTAAGACCCTCAGTTGACCTGTTTAGAATAGGTGGAAGAAGATAGCTTCCCAAAAAAATTCTAAAAACTTATAAACGCTTATTTCAATGTTTCTAGATGATTAAAATTGAAGATGTCTTAGATTTGAGCAATGAAGAGATAGAGCATCGCATTTCAGAAGAAAGAAGAAAATTCCCAAAACACGCTGGGATAAATTATTTAGAGCAAAGGATTGCAAGATTTAGAACCCCTGAAGGAAATGTTTTTTATTACCTTGCACGCCACAACCCCTCTTTATTCAACGAAGTTCTTAATCAATATTCTTCTTATTCTGGAAACACATCAAGAATGAGCATAATAGAAGTTTTAAGAGAAAGATATATTCTGGAAAAATTACAAGGAAAAATAAAACATCAAAGATAGATTACTTTTTCTTCTTAGATTTCTTATTTTCAGCTTCTTCTTCCGCTTGAATCTCTGTTTTTGGCATTAAATCTTTAATATTCCCACCAAGCTCATGGATTTTTTTTATTAATAAGGTTTTTTCATTCTGCATTATTCTTGCAATTTCGTCGTAAGCATGAAGCCTCCTTGCAAGTTCATTTAAAATATCATTCCAGCTGTTATTTGATACCGCAATAATTTCAGGAGATATTATTTCAAGATGCGCAGGCATATACTTGAAAAGAAGAATGGCAATGCTTAAAATATCTTCAACTTCTAATTCAACTTCTGCAAAAGTGGTGTAAAAATCTTTCTGGTCTTTCATAAAAGTTGGCTCCTTTATATCCTTCATTTTTACTTTAACACCTTTTTCCTTGTCTATTTCTTCTATTAATTTTTCAAGGCTTTCTGTAAGATGCTCTGGAGGTCTACCTATGACGTCTAAAATCATTACCACCTTTACATTTGTATCATTTGACATTTTCTTAATTTACCTCATAAACATATTTCTGGTTTATCTGAACTCGCTTTTGTGCCTTTTTCTTTTTATTATAAACAAAACAGCAATAAAAACACAAAAAACTCCAAATCCCCAAACAGCCGCGCTTTTCTTTAAATTTTTAGGCTCGTCTGTTTTTATAACTTTTGGATTTAAAGGATTCAAAATTATAGTTTCTTTTTCTTCCTCTTGGTTTGATGATAAGCCATTGACAGCTAACTCTTCTATTGAACTGATACTACTATTTATCTTTTCAGTTTGGTCGCCAATGCTATTATTTTTGCTTTCGCTATTCTTATCTTCTTTTTCTTCGTCTTTTTCATCGCTACTCTCTTCATTCTCAACACAAGCCAGTCCTTGGGTTTTTATGTTGCTAAGTGTTACTTCCCCTATTCCTTTGACTTTTATTAAATCGTCAACAGAACTGAAGGAACGAGAATTGACAATTTCCTGTGCCTTCGCCGGACCTATTCCGGATAATTGATCAAGCTCTTCCAATGAAGCCGTGTTTATGTCAATTTGGCCGGAATCACAGGAAGCAGAAACTCCAAATGTTAACAATACAAATAAGATTAATAGTAAAAATTTATTCATAAAAATCAATGTTCATTCAAGTTATAAGATTTATTGCGTCAGAATATATCAATTGCTTTATTCCTTACTCTTGAATTCTATAAATTCAGTTTCTCCTCTTTTCTTGCCTCTTTTAGCTATAAGAATTTTTCCAAAAACTTTCTTTTCAAGTAAAACTTTACATTTTTCTTTTTCATCTTTATCAAGCCACCCATTTACCTTGACTTCAATTCCCATAATTTCGTATCCATTTCCTTTAGGTTTAAAGGCAATTAAGTCTGGAAAACCTGTTCCAATTCCTAGAATTTTAAGAAACGGATTGAATTTTCTCTTAGCCTTTATCAGCTCTTTTTTTTCAAGGTCAATATTATTTGTCCATTTGTCTACAATCCACCCTTCTTTTTCAAGATTATTTCTGACTTTTAACTCAAATCTTCCTCCAGCAGCCCTGTTTTTCTTTCCTTGGCTTGACTTTGACACGCCCTTCTTTTTTGTTGACATTTTATTTGTCCTTTCTTTTCTTCATGATAAAAATAGCTAAAGAAGCTCCAATTGCATTTGCAACTAGGTCCAAAGCAGTGTTGTAATATCCTCCTACATTAACTGATGCAATGCTTACAGTGGCAATAAATTCTACAATTTCATTCACAGCTCCAAGACCCATGCTTATCAACGCTGAAGCAACGTAAATCAGCGGCCAGTTTACTTCCGGCCTCGCTTGCTCCTTTATCAAATGGAATGCTAAAAGAGATGTGACAAAGAATCCAAACACATGCACAATCTGATCAAATTTCAAAACAAAAGTATCCCCTAAATTAAACAAATGAATTACTTCAAAGTTATAGAGGACATCTCCGTTAACAATAAGGCCTCCGCCTGACATGTGCAGAAAGCCCCATATTGAAAGCCCCCACAAAATAAGATAATCAAATTTACTTTTTTCAAGAGTGAAGAATATCAGACCAAAGAAGAAAAGCAAAACAAGAATATACCACAAAAACTCATAATTTTTTATGCTAATGTAGTAAATTGAGTAAATTAGAACATAAGCAAGAGTGAACAATAAAATAAACCAATGGCCTCTTTTTAGATTCATCATAATAGTAAATATGGAAAAGGCTTTATATTATTTTACTCACGTAACTCAGAAACAAAAATTTCTTCCAGTCTTTCTATTTTTTTTATATCGTTAAGCCTAATAGTAATATCTCCCGCTCTGCCACCATTTTCATTTATGACAAGACCGTTCCCACCGAAAGGATTTATTTTAAGCCATTTAAATGAATCGGAGTCTGAAAGGGAATATCTGGTTAAATACCCAACAACCCCCTTTATTGTAGAAATCCTATTTAATTCAGATTGTTCCGAAAGCCTAAACTGTTCGTTATCTCCAACCAAATATAATGATTTAGCTAGAGTTACTCTTACTAGTTTACCTTGTTTGCTTCTCAGAGAAACTAAATCAACATACGAAAGCATTGAAAATTTAATTACTTTCTTTATTTAAAATTTTATATTCTTTAAAATACTCTTATAAATCTCTAGCTTGTAGTGTCTTGCGGCCATTTTCCTTCGCTCTTTTTATTCCATCAACTAATATTTCTTCAGCTTTTCTTTCTAAAGCCAAAGCGACTTCATCGGCAACGCTAGAAATCGCATTTTCTTTGTCCAAGTCTCTGACGGCTTTTCTTATATTTGATTTGACAATTAAAGACATCTTACTTTAGTCCAACTTCGTCTTTTATATTTTTAATTCCTTCTATTGCAATTCCAAAGAATTCATCCAAAGTCAACCCAAGCTTTTCAGCTTCAGACATTATTTCTCTGTTAAGAGCTCTGGCAAAAGCTTTGTCTTTAAATTTTTTCTTCAGGCCTGCAGAGTCCATATCGCTAACTTTGCTCCCGCGCATTAAAGCGTAAGAATGCACCAAGCCAGTAATTGTTTCAGAAGCTGCTAAGGCATGTTCAATCTTTTCTCTTCTTGTCTCTTGCGCCAAATGTGGAAGTTCTTCGAATCCATAACCATGAGATAAAATTGTTTCAATGAATTCACTGTCAAAACCAGCTTCTTTTAAAATTTCAGGAGCCTTTGTTAAGTGAGTTTTTACATTATCCTTTGTAATTCCCCAGTCTACGTCATGCAACAATCCAAGCATCCCCCAATATTCAATTTCTTCTTTTCCAAGTCCTAAATACTTTGCAAGTTGCCGCATTATTGCCTCACTTTCCAAATAATGATTTAAGTCTTGCTCATGAGAATTATATTTTTTAACAAGCTCCCAGGCTTGCTCCCTTGTTAGTGGAAGAGTTTTCATTTTTCTGGCTTCATGAATGGAAACAGAATCACATCACGAATTGAGCTATTGTCTGTTAGAAGCATTGTCAGTCTGTCTATCCCCACACCTAAACCCGATGTCGGCGGCATACCAACTTTTAAGGCATTTATGAAATCAATATCTGTTGGCTGCGCTTCTAAATATCCTTTCTTAAACTTCTCTTCTGCGAATTTCCAGTAATTTTCAAGTGCTGCAGGGTCGTTTTGCTCGCAGTAAGAAAGTCCAAGTTCAATACCGTTAATAATTATCTCAAAAGAATCAACAAATCCAGTTTTTTCTTCACTGGCTTTTGCAAGGCCTGCAGCTTCAAGAGGGTATTCATAAACAAGAGTCGGCTGCACGATTTCTGGCTGAACTTTTTCCTCAAAGACTCTTATCATGACTTCTCCAATGGTTTCACATTTTGAAATATTAACGTCAGCTTTTTTTGCAACGCTTTTAGCTTCATTTAAGTTCTTTACTTTTGAAAAATCAGCGCCGATTTCCTCTTTTATTATATCAAGAAATTTTTCTTTTCTCCATGGAGTCTTAAAATCAATTTCTTTTTCCTGAGCTTTTATTTTTGTCTTTCCATGTATTTTTTTACAGACATAAGATATCATTTCTTCTGCAAATTTCATATTATCTTTGAAATCTGCGTAAGCCCACATAGTCTCAACCTGCGTGAACTCGGGATTGTGTGTTCTATCTATCCCTTCATTTCTGAAATCAGGAGAAAACTCAAAGATTCTTTCATAGCCCCCAACAATTAGTCTTTTTAGATAAAGCTCGTTGGAAATTCTCATGTAAACTTTCATGTTCAGTGCATTTAGCTTTGATTCAAACGGTCTGGCATTAGTTCCCCCATAAATCGGCTGAATGATAGGTGTTTCGACCTCGACAAAACTCTTTGTTTTCATAAACTCTCTAATTGAATCAAAAATCTTTCTCCTTGTTTCAAAAACATTCTTTATTTCGGGATTCATAATCAAATCAAGATAACGTTTTCTGTAACGTTCTTCCTTGTCCTGAAGACCATGCCATTTAGATGGGAGAGGTAGTAGCGATTTTGTGAGAAGCTTGAAACTCTTCACAAGTATTGAATATTGCCCTGTTTTTGTCTTGATAGTTTTTCCTTCAACACCAACAATGTCTCCAGAGTCAATATATTTAGTAAAAAAGTCAATATCTTTTTCAGGGGTTTCTTTTTCTTGGAAAACTAATTGAATTCTTCCTGAAAAATCCTGCAAATCTGAAAAGGTTATCTTTCCAATATCTCTTTTCGTCATGACTCTTCCGGCAGTCTTTATAATAGAACCAACACCTAAATCAAGACAATCCTTTATAGTATGCTTTTTTTCGAACTTGTGTTCATAAGGATTGATTTTTTGCTTTCTTAGTTCATCAAGTTTTCTCTTCCTTTCGTCTGTTATCTGATCTTCGCGTCCCATTTTACTTTATTAAATATGCAGTACTTTAAAAGTTTTAAAATCCTGGAATTTTTCTTCCTTAACTTCAACGTTTTTTATTTGAGAATTTTTTGGACCTTTTTTAGCTAGTTCTATCATTTTGTTTACATTATCTGGGTTTCCTTCAAGAAAAATCTCAATTCTTCCATCTTCAAGATTTCTTACAAAGCCTTTTACATCATATCTTTCAGCATTTTCCTTGATAAAAGACCTGAAAAACACTGCCTGAACTGTTCCTTCAACGTAAAGCCTGACTGATTTTTTCATTAAACAGGAAAAGAAATCTAGATTTATTAAGTTTTATGGTAAATTTCACAGCCCAAAAGTCTTTTCAAATTCCCTCATTCTGTGATATTGCAAAAGAAAGTCTCTGCCTTGCTTTGTTATGATTATCCTGTTTCCTTTTTTCCCTATTTCTTTGTCAACAAGCTTTTTGCTCATTAATTCATCAAGATATGATTTCATCTGGTTATGTGACAAATTCGCCTTGTACATCAGGTGTGTGGGCTTAATGCTTCCGTTTTTCTCTTGTATTATCGCCAGCATATCTGATATTATATCCATGCGGCCCCTTTTTCGTTCCATGTTTCAGTATTTTTATGACTAAAAATAGTAGCCCAATGTAGCTTATGAGTTCTATAATGCTTGCTAAAACAAATAATGCGTCAATAGTAGAAAGAATGAATATAAGCTGGCTTAATGCAAGCATAGAAAATGCCACAATCAGTATTTTTGTATTCACAAACTTATTTTTCTTGTAAATCTGATAGTAGTTGTTTGTAATTAATAAAAGAAGGAGTAATGAAGTAATGTGGAATAGGGAGTAAAATCCAGTGCTCAATATTGAAGACAGTAGTATGAAGTACAACACAAGGAAATAATCCCCAATAGATTTCTTCTTTCTAGGAAGTCGATATATTACATACAATCCACAAAGCGTTAAAAATCTTTGAAAGAAGAAGCCAGCATAATAAAAAATATCCACAGAGCTCAGAATCTGACTTGTGATTATCGCATTTCCTATGGCCTGACTTGGTCCGATATCATAATATAAAACAAGTTTTGTAATAACTGCTGCAAGTTGAGCAAGTCCAATCAGTCCGAATCCCCATCCTAAATAAAGAAAATTCCTATTCTTATTCAGCTTATAGCTTCTAATTGCAAGAATGGAAAAGATGAATAAAACTATAAAACTAAAAAATTCGATTAAAACATCTTTCCCTAAAAACCAATCAGGGGTGAGAACTATTTTCACCATTTTAAAATATATCAGCGTTGTTCATTTAAAAAGGCCTTCGTTTAAAAAGCTTATGGACGCTCGCTCTTTATAACCTCTCTTTATCATTTTTTCACAACCGATTTATAAGCCGATTTCTTTGTTATTTCACCTAAAAATCTCACCCTCTTTTCAACAATTCCCTTAAGAAGGGAATTCATATTCAGCCCCTTATGGGGAACAGTCACAAAAAAGAGCAATGAAAAAAATTTACATTGAAGAAATACCTAAAAGCTCAAAAGAGGAAATCTCAATGCTTTACAATCTAGGTGTTGGGTTGGATGAGCTTGAATATTTAATAGATGTCAAGTTTAACAATTCTCTTTCAGAGCCCTCTTAAATCAAGTTCATTATTTATCAAAGTCGCTACCTGGCTGGCAAAATAGATTTTTGGCCCGACCGAAGCCATTTTTGCAGTTTTTTTAAGCCTCTTCATTTCTTTCCTTGGAAAACCATTATGATCTCCCACAATAAAAACACTTTCACTAGGGATTTTTATTTTTCTTATGCTTTCCCCTTTTTTGTCAAGAATAAACAGCTCTTTTCCCTGTTCTGAAAGTTCTTCAATGACCTTTAAAAAACTCTTTTTCTCTATGAAGCATCCTGGAAAAGCTTCAGACTTCTCGCCTTTCTTGTATTTGTAAAGAATTTTCTTTATTAAATTTCCAACGTCTTTTTTGCTGAGCTTTGTCTCCGGTTTTATTTGCATTTCAATGTGTTTTGGCGGATCAGGCATTCCATAAAAGACAAGATGAAGTTTTACATCATCCCTCAAACTATGTGATAAGAAAAACGTGTTTATTATGAAATGAACAGCAATATCCATTCTTCCGGCCTTCATTAGGTCATTTACATCAAAGTTCCCAGAAGTTGCCGCTTCTCCTGAAAAATAAACAAAGTGCCTCATGCAGGGAGAAAAAAAGGAGAATTATTAAATGTTTTTAATGTGAATAATAAAAACCTCAGTAAGGACTATTTTGCAGGCTAGTAATAAAATTGTCTAATCCCATCTTTTCAATAACTAATCTTCTTAGACTTCTTATAACAAGTTCCTCTCCTTCTGGAAGACCCTTAATGGTTGGCTCTCTTCCGAAAAACTCAGACCTTTCTGTGTAGTATAACAGAATCATATTAACTAATGATGGAAAATCAGGAGCTTTTTCAGGCTCACTATTGCCATAGTGAAAAATCAAGTACATATCTTTTGTTTTTTCCACAGCAGTTAGTCTATATTCTGTCATAAAATTGAGATAACTAAACGACTTATAAAATTATATATTAACAAGAACACATATTCAAACAGGCTGAAAAACAAATTCTGGTCTTGCCAAAATTTTTTCTTCTGAAATAACTTTGAATACGCCTAAAAAACGTTCTTCATCAAAGGCGCAAAATTTACTCTCTGATTCCTGATTTTTATCTTTGGCATCTTTAAGGTATTCATAGTAAATCGGGCTTCCTCTCAAAATCCTGTCAGTAAACTCTCCCTTAACCTGAACAACAGGATATAGTTCAGAGACTATTTCCCCTGGAATGATAATCTCTCTCAACGGTCCTTCGTTTCCATTATCAAATTCATCGACAGCGCTTTCAAAGTCATAAAGATTTACAGAAGGATAGCCATTTTCTCCATATTCTTTAAAAATTCCAGCACGAACCCTTCTTAACTCAAGCATATGTGCCCCCATTTTAAGCTCCCCTCCTAAATCGTGAATCAATTTTCTTATGTATGTTCCTCCTTGAACTTCTGTTTTAAATAAAAACCCTTTTTTATCTTCATCTTGCTCTAAAATTTCAAAACTCTTAATTTCTCTCTCACGTAAAACCCGAGCCACTCTTGACTTAACAGGAGGAAGCTGCTTTATTTTGCCTAAAAATTTATCATTAATCATTTTTTGCAGATCTTTTATAGAGATTTCTTCATGAATTCTCATCAATCCGACATATTCTTTGTCTTCTCCAAGAAAAAATCCTGTTAGCTTGCATCCTCTGTTCAAAGCTATTGGCAAAACACCAGTAACCTGAGGATCCAGGGTTCCAAAATGACTTGTCTTTCTAAGCTGAAGCTTCTTCCTCACAAAATCAGAAACGTCAAAGCTTGTTGGTCCAGATGGCTTATCAATATTAATTATTCCAAACTCCAGAAGCTCTTTAATTGATTTTCCCTGCTTTATTTCATTGATGCTTACCATACATTTACCAAGAATCAATTTTTCTTAAAGTTTCCTATATCTAATCATTGTTTTTCTCTCGATTGCCCACTTCATGAAAGCAGGAATCAGTCCGGTTATTACAAAGCTTCCCCATTCAAAAATTCCATTCCATTTACCTAAACTGATAACCATTATCCTTCTTCTCGGATGATATGGTTTAAGGCCTTTCTTCCCTTCAAGTAATTTTAAATTTTCCATTACATGAGCCCCTTGTTTTTCTGCGCCTTGAGCTGTTTTCTCTTCTTTAATAGAAGCAATATCGCCGCAAATAAAAATATCTTTTCTTCCGTTCATTTGAAGAAATTCGTTTACTTTGATAAATCCCTTTTCATCTAAAGCGTTTTTATTCATGAATTCCGAATTTGGCCTTATTCCTGTGCACATAATAACCAAATCATATGGAAAATTATTCTTTTTGTCTGTCTCAACAACTCTCTCTTTGCTTTTATTCTTTTTCACCCTTTCACCAAAAACTATCTTTACACCTTTTTTCATGAGAAATTTCTCAGCATATTCTCTTGATTTAATCTGATTTCTTACTATAAGATTTTCACCTGAATGAATAATTGTTATACTTTTCTTTCCTTTGTACTTTTCTACAATTTCTCCAGCTAATTCAACACCAACTAAGCCTCCTCCAACAATTATTATTTTTTTAGAATTTTCGAGTTTTTTGTGATATTTAACAATATTCTGCCCTCTGTCTGCTATAATAATGTTCTCCGCTTTTATTGGAGAGTCGTATTCTGATCCTGAAGCTATGATTAAATAATCAAATTGCACCGCCTTACTTCTCTTTAATAATACTTTCTTATCTTTAATACCAACCATAAAATCATTAATTATTCTAGAATTTTTCAGGTATTCGCTATGACAAACATCAATTTTCTTTAAATGATTAGGGTTCATCATTGACCTTAAAATTCCAGGAGTAAATTCAAAATAATCCTTTGTGTCTATGAGAGTAATCTTAAATCTATTCTGGAGCTTATTGGCTATTTTGGCTCCTGCAAACCCTCCCCCAACTATCACTAGTTTTTTCATAATAAAAATAAAAAGCAAATAAAAATTAATTCTTACTTATAGCCCACTTGCCAGGTCCAAAAGAGGCAATCGTTATAAGTGCCACAATAGAAATAATGTGGAAAAACGAGCTTGTAGACAATATTCCTTGGTTTGGAACAACTACTGAAGCCTCTGCAACTAGCAAGATAAGCGCCAATGGCCATGCGGTGTACCTGACTTTAAATCCCACCAAAATCAGCAGGCCAAAAATGAGTTCTGATAAAAGCAAAACCCATGTAAAAAAGGTGACCGCTGGAAAGCCAATTCCTGTTAGCATACCCACAACTCCCTCCGGATTCATAAACTTCTTGTAACCTGCAACCACAAACATCAACCCAATAAAAATTCTTAGTAAGGTATGGCTAAACACATGCATCTCTGATTTATTCATTTTTTATCCTCCTTATACTCTAAAAACAACTCTTTGATTTAAAAAACTAACTATAACATTTCCTTATATGAAATAACAATAGGTATTTAATATATATTTATTATAAAAAATGATGAATCTTAAAACTGCTTTGAAACAACTTGAAGCGCTTAGAGCCGGCGGCAAAATGATGCGCCTAGCAGCAGAAGAATGGGCTTCAGATTTCCAAATTTTGGTTTCTACTATACTTTCTGCCAGAACAAGAGACGAAGTCACAATAGTCGTAGCAGAAAACTTATTCAAAAAATATCCAACAGCAGAGACTCTCTCTAAGGCAAAAGTAAGAGATGTTGAGAGGATAATTAAGCCAGTAAATTTCTACAGGAACAAGACAAAAAACATAATTAATTGTTCTAAGGAGTTAGTTGAAAATTTTAAAGACATTGTGCCTCACGACTTAGAATCTTTGATTTCTTTGTCTGGAGTTGGTAGAAAAACAGCAAACGTATTTTTGGTCGAACACGGAAAACACGCATTACCTGTTGATACTCATGTATTTTACATTTCAAGAAAGCTTGGATGGGCTAAAAACGATAATCCTCACAAAGTTGAAGAAGAATTGAGGCAACTCTTTCCTAAAAAATATTGGAACAGAATAAATTCAACTCTTGTTAGATTTGGGAAAACACACACAAGCAGAAAACAAAAAGATAAAATTCTGGAAGAGATAAAAAGAATAAAATAATATGGGAATGATAATGAATGAACAAACGCTGCCCTTAACGGAATTGGTTGAAAACTTAAAATCTTCAGAAATTAAAAGAGTTATAAATCAGAGAATGGCTGAATTTGAAAACATCCCAAGAAACTTTAATAGTTTATTCAGAGAACTTGTTTTCTGTATTCTTGCGGCCGGAACAAGCGCTGAACTTGGAATTAAAACAGTAAATCATCTTGGAGACGTCATATTCAATGGCTCTGAAGAAGAAATTCAAAAAAGATTGAAAGAAGTCTATAGATTTCATACAATAAGGGCTGGATATTTGCACAAGGCTCGTGATTCTTTCAAAAAACTAGATATCAACAGCCAAGATATTAGAAATCAGCTCGTTAAAAACATAAAAGGCATAGGGATGAAAGAATCAAGTCATTTTTTGAGAAACATCGGTTTCAAAGATTATGCAATTGTTGATTTCCACATAGTTGATGTGCTTGTAGACAACGGGTTAATTGAAAGACCAAAGACAATCACGTCAAAAAAATATCTGGAAATTGAAAACGTTCTTCGCGAAGTGACAAAGAAAACTAACACTTCTCTAGGAGAACTCGACCTTTACTTATGGTATCATGAAACCGGGAAAGTTTTGAAATAAGAATTACTTTATAGAAGATTTACCTTCAGCAACTTTTAGAACTTCAACTTCTAAATCAAATAACCTATCTTGCATTTTTTAAGTTTAGCAAGCTTGTCTTTAGTTCTAAGACCTGGATTGTCAAGAAATTTCTGAATTTCATTGTCATATTTATTATCCAATACTATCCACTCTGCTTTTAACTTTTCAAACTCTTTTTTACTTAACTTATCCATAATCAAAAAAGAAATATTTTATATTTAAACTTATTTAACTAATTACTTCCTCAAACTCATTCTATGAGGGTGTTTCGGTTCTTTTTCTTTTCCGCCAGCTAAATGTCTCATTTGTTTTGATTTTTGCTTTTCCATTTTTTCTCCAGTTTCAACAACAGAAGCTTTCTTTTCTTCAATTTCCTTTTTTTCTTCTTCTTTTTGTTCTTCTGTTTCGGTCTTTTCTTTTGGTTTTTCATCTTTCTTTTTGCTGACGATTTCAGAGGCTTTCTTATCTCTTCTCTCCAGTTTTGTCTTTTTGAATCCCAATTCTTTGGAAAGCTCAGAAAGTTCTGCTCTTACTATTTCTCCTTCTTTTCTTACCTTTACTTTGATTCTTGCTGGCGGCTTTCTTATTCCTCTAAGCCAAATAAATTCATTTAGATATTTGTCAATTCTGATTTTATTCAAGTCTCGATCTCGAATTTTCATATGCTTTACTAAAAATTCTTTTATTGTTCTTATCGCTTTATTCGCCCTTTTATATCTAGGAACTTTATTCCATTCTCTTCTAAGAGGGATTACATATTCTCTTTCAAATTCATTTTTTGCTTCTGTTTTTTCAGCCATTTTTTATTTATCCGAAGTGAGACTTCCTTTGTCTCCTTGGTGTAATATGAAGCTTTGTTCTTCTCCATGACCTTTTATATCGTGTCATGCTTGAAGGATGTATTCTTTTTCCTGGCCCGTATTTTTTTAAGACAGTCCAGACTGGTGCCCATTTGGTCTGTCTGGCCTTAACTGCCAGCTTCGCTTTTTTCTGAGGATTTTTAATGCCCATTATATTTTTTCTCCTCAAGCTTTGAAGCTCTTTTTGTGTAATCCGAGATTGAATCGCTTTGATATCTATCATCGTTTTTTTCTTGTGGCTCATCATCAGATATCATTTTAAAACCCATTTCGAGCATAGCATTTTCATCTTTTGTAATTGAAACTAAATCTTTCATTTTACCTCCTCCAAGAAATTTCTTCCTTTATCCGTTAGTTGTCTTCCTGGTTTTTTTCCTTTAACACCTTTGACTGTTTTAGCAATTTCTGTGAAACCAGCGTTGTCAGATTGCTGAAGAATTGTCCTGATTATTTTTCCACTGGCTTTCCTGAATTCTTCTGGACGCACTCCACGTTTTTTCTTGCTTCCATATTTTGTTCTAAGTCTGCTGACACCAACAATTTTCTTTTTGTAAATTTGCCTTAAGATGCTTGCAGCTCTTTTATACCAGAAATCTTGATCGTTTATTGGTCTTGACTTTCCAGGTCCGGATTTTACAAATTCAATCCATTCTGGTTTCTTAAACTCCGGAATGTCTTTCAAAGCTTCCGCTAACTTTAGATTGTACTCTCCAGAACTTAATTCGTAAACAGGATTTTTTTCCATTAGATGTTTTTCCTTAAAACAGCTTTGACAAAGTCTTTGGTTTCAGCCTTGTTTTAGTATTCCTTCCGGAATCAGAACCTCACTTGGTGAAGTTAACTCAAATTAAAGACAAAAAACTATTTATAAATCTATTGGAAAATCCGGAAAATCCTTGCTATAGAAGACAGCTACACTTTTATGCCCAGGAACATAGAAATCAGGATGAGCATATATCTCTAAACGGGCCTTCATCTCTCTTAATTTTGGTAAAGGAATATTAACATTCCAAATGTCTCCCTCGTTGAAGTAGCTTGTTTCGATATGCCGATTATTATTGATAGAACGATATTGTATAGAGATGTTTGTTTTCCTCATTAAATTTTGTATGTCTTTTTTAACTTTTATGGTTGGGTCTTCTCCTACAATATTAGCGCCACTTAGCGAGGCTAAGCCTGTTAATCCTAATATAACACTCCCAATAAACTCCCTTCTTTCCATAATCTTTTTTTAATGAAGTTATATTTATAATTATTTGGATAGTGGAATTCATCTCATATCTCTTCGCCACTTTTTCAGAAAAATAGTAAACCCTAGTCTTTTTGCTGTATAGTTTTTTCCTAGGTTGTGCAAAATTTCTCCCATAATCTTTTCCATTTCTTTCTTATCTCTTGTTGCGCTCTTTAAAACAGAAACTTTAACTCCTTCATGATTCTTGAAATGACCTTTAAGAGTTTCAATAAACTTTTCAGTTACCTTATTTTTTCCCAGCTGAATTTGACTTTGTACCATTTTAAATGACTTTTATGATATCCCCTCTTTTAACGGTTATCGTCTCTGCGTTTTTTACTTTCCATGTCCCAGGATTCGCGTCTTTTGGCTTTGAAACGTCTTTCCCCGTGAAAACATTAACTTTTGCATCTGACTTATTGTCTCTCCAATCCTGGCTGTATCTTGCGCAAATGACTCCGCTTGCATAAATCTGTTTAGGACTTGGATTTAGAGGACTGTCAATAACACAAAATGGACTACCTGGACTTACAGTATGAATTATAACATTATCTTTTCCCTGGAACTCTCTCATTAATTTATCATTACTCTCTTCATTCTTACCTAAAATTAAATGTGCTCCTGAAGCCAGTGTTTTCTCTCTGAATTTCATACAAAAAAATACAAAACCATGTTTTTATAATTTGCTAGAAACTTTTATTAATGAAATTGCGGTATATGATAAATGCACACAACAGGACATTTTTTCCATTTTTTCAAGAATCGGGAGCTTAATGAGCTGTACGTTAGCATTTCAATAAGAGCTTTCGCAATTTCTCTTATTGGAGTCTTTGTCCCAATATATTTTTATCTTATGGGCTACCCGCTAGTTTCCATATTCTTTTTTTATATGCTTCACAGTCTTGTCAGTATATTATTTGCAGTGCCTGTTGCAAAACTTTCATCAAAATTTGGAATAAAACATTCAATATTGCTTAGCGTGCCCTTCCTGATTATCTTCTTTTTTCTGCTTTATTCTTTAGAATTTTTTAGCTGGCCTTTGTCAGTTCTTGCCTTTTTTTCAGGATTAAGCACTTCAATGTTTTGGATACCCTACCACATTGATTTTGCCAAATTCACCGATAGAAAAAATAGGGGGAAGGAAATTGGCTTATCCGGAATAATTGCTTCTCTTTTCAGTGTTCTTGGGCCAGTTTTGGGAGGATTTTTTCTGTTTGTCTTTGGCTTTAAGATTTTATTTATAATTGTTTCTGTTTTTTTGTTTTTGTCTGTAATTCCCTTATTTTTTTCAAAAGAAGTCCGTGAGCCATTTACATTTTCATTAAGCGGATTTTTCAAAGGCCAGAAAGCAAGTGATATCTTGGGTTTTTTGGGGCACGGAATGGAAAACAAGATGAGCACGATTGCATGGCCTCTCTTCATTTTCATATTTATTTTAGGCGAAAGATACACTTTTCTTGGAATTATATCTTCTCTGGCACTTGGCACAGCTTTTGTATCTACGATTTTTATCGGCAAGTTTTCGGATATTTATAGGAAATCTGTGCTGAAAATAGGCTCAGTGTTTAATGCAATTGTTTGGGTAGCAAGATCATTTATTGTTACGCCGCTTCAAATTTTTATAGCTGATGCATTCTACGGAATTTCTCAAACAGTAATGCACATATCTTTTGACGCAATAAACTATGATAAAGCAAATAGGAATAGAGTGGTTAAAATTATTCTAGAAAGAGAAATTTATCATCATTTAGGCGTCATTATATTGCTTTTAGCATTGATTCTTTTAACCGAATCTTTAATTGAGATATTCAGATACGGCGGATCGTTGTCAAGCCTTATGAGATTTTTCTTCTAACTGGCCAAGCTTGGACAGTTGTTTTTTATTTTTCTTCTAGCCATTCGTTGACTATCTTAAGAGATTTTTTCTGGTTTTGCCAGTTAAGCACTTTCATTGCAGTTTTGAAGTCAGCCCATTTGAATCCTTTGTGCTCTTTTTTATCTATTCTTACTTTTCCAGCTTTAACCTCACAGGAATAAAGATAAAATCTTTGACCTTTTGATCCAGGCCTGTCTAATAATCTTTTCTTATAGTCATATTTTCCAGAAAAATTAAACTTTTTTATTTTCAAAGGCGAAAGTCCCGTTTCCTCGAACAATTCTCTTTTGACTGCGCCTTTCTCGGTTTCAGAAATCTCGACACCGCCTTTAGGAAATTCCCATCCCCTCCAATGAAGTTTCCTTTTTAGAAGTAGATACTCAATTCCATTTGTTTTACTTTGACCGTTTCCAGGCGAAGTAGCTAAAGGTTTTGCCTTTTGTCTTGCATAAGTTACAATGAAAACTACTTTTCTATATTTCATTTTAAACTTTTTTTGGCCTATTCTTGGTAATAAATGCAAGTATAAACCACAAAATAAGAATAGTTAGCAAGACGTAAGGGGTATCCGCATTTTCTGTCAAAATAGGTTTTATCTGATAAAATAAATAAGCCAACAAAAATCCATAAGGTATCATGATAAGTGGGATGAAAACGGCTTTCCATGGACTTTCCTTTCTAATTCCAAGATTAAAAAAATAAAATGCAAGAGAGTTAGGGTGCAATGCAGATAGAACAAGGCCGCTGGAAATTTTTCTTTCTTTTTCAAGTCCTTTTTTATTTCTTAGATTTTTTGAGATAATGTATCTTCCTAAAACATAATTTACCAAAGAAACCAAAGTTAGTGCTAAGGAAACAACAATGCTTATACTAAGAAAACTGATGAGTTTTCCATCAGAAAATAACACAACAAAAAGAATTATAAAAGAACCGGCAAAATAGAGCCCAACATATACCAATCCTTCAAAAAATGCAGCTACAAACAAGCCAATAAGTCCATAACTTGAATATAAGCTCTCCAGTATTTTTATTGCATCATCAGGCTGTGGAAATAACCCGATCGAGACAAATGTAACAGCAAGAAAATAGAAAATAATAGCACTTAAGGGAAGTAAAGGAATTTTAAGTTTCATTTTGCTTTGTTGACTCTCTTGTTTCTCTTGTTATTATCATTATGGCTATTACAGAAAGAATAGTGACAATCAATGCGCTGATAACTTTTCCCTCCACAGGACTTAAGCCAGTTATTTTATTAAGATATTCTTCTACAACATCTTTCCAAGCAAGGGCAGTAATAAGACCAAATGCCGCGACAATTGCAGAGCTAATAGACTTTCTGAATTCCAAATTAAATTTTTTTGCAGATTCTAATACTTTTTTCATTTTTTCTCTTACCTCGGACTTAGTCTTCCCCTAAATCGGTCAAGCTTGAACGATTTCATTTTGGCTTTAGTCTTCCCCATTTTCCAAGGGCTTCTTTTAATTCTTTATTTTTCTTTGCAAACTCTTCAAGGGAAATTTTTTTATTTGTCGCCTCTATTGCCTGCATCGTGGCCTTTGCCCCGGCACGGGTGCCGCGAGGGTGTCCATGAATTCCTCCAGAGACAAGAAGCACAAAATCCTTTCCGTATATGCTCATTTCATCTGGAATTAATCCGGGATGAATCCCCCCAGAAGAAACAGGAAATGCAGGCTTCATTTTACCCCAGCTTTGATCCAGCAAAAATCCCCTTTTCTGATGAACGTTTTTTTCTCTTAAAACAGAAGCTATGGATGTTACTTCTTCTCTTGAGCCGACAAGCTTTCCTACTGCCGTTCCAGAATGAATTTGCTCAACACCAATTGTTCTCATGATTTTTGCAAGAAACTGCATTGAAACTCCATGCTTGGGATTTCTGTCAAAAGATGCGTGCATTGCTCTGTGTGCATGTATAGCCATTCCATAATCTCCTAATGTTTTTCTCAGAGTTTGCGTGGCTGCGGTACCGCAAACAACTACATCAATCATTGCATATTTCCAGTCATGATCATGCAAAAACTTTGCACGTTTTTCCATCTCTTTTGTTTCTGCGGTAATATTAAGCAAAGCATCTTTTACTTCTCCTGTTTCTTTTTCTGCCTTGTCTCTAAGTTTAGTCATAAGAGAAACACGTTTGTAAAAATTATTAAAACTCTGACTTGTTAAATTTTCATCATCCTTAACAAGATCAAAGCCTCCTAACCATGTTTCAAATCCTATTTTTGCATGTTCTTCTGCAGAAAATCCAACCTTTGGTTTTGGAACAGCTCCAGTTAAAGGCCTATCATAAACTTTGAAATACTTTCTTAAGCCGTTAATGCCAAGATTAGGTCCCTTGAAACCTCTTAAATATTCTTCTGGCAAAGAAACATCAACAAGCCTTAGATTTTTCAGAGCTTTCATTCCAAAAATGTTTCCCGCAATCCCGCTTAGAAGCTGTGGCATATTTCCAGGCTCCCAAAGCGCAAGAGGATAAGCGACGTGAACGAGATTTCCGTCAATTTTGTAAGCAGTTGCCATAATAGTTCTCATTCTTGGAGGCAATTTGAAAAGCGTTGTCCACGTTCCAGTAGAACTTTCAGATGCAATTCTTCCGATTGCTTCTTTAATAGACATTCCTTTCTCTGGCTCAAAATAAAACAATACTTTTAAGTCAGTTTTCTTGGGTTTGTAACTTAAATCAACAAATTCATCATACCACTCAATTTTTTTCTCCATCTTTTTATTTCTTTTTAATGATAAATCCTCTTTCTTTATCTTCAACAACAAATCCCAGTTTATTAATTTTCTCTCTTATTTTATCGGCTGTTTTGAAATCTTTTCCTTTTCTTAGTCTTTCTCTTTCATCGACGAGTTTTTTAACTTCTGCAGGAACTTCAACTTTTTCTTCTTTGCCTAAATTAAGCCCAAAAACTTCATCAAACTTCAAGGCAAGTTCATATTTTTCAGCATCATTCAATCTATCTTCTCTTAGAATGTCCCATAAATAAGAAAGAGCTTTGGGCATGTTTAGATCATCATTGACAATTTCCAAAAACTGACGGTAGGTAGCGTCAATATTCTTTTTGTTTTTCTTTTCTCTGGATTTTTTAAACTCAGAAAGAATATTTTTTAGCTTTTCATATGCGTTTTTTGCAGCATCTAGATTTTCAAATGTGAAATTTAATGGTTTTCTGTAGTGTGCGGAGAGAAAAAAATATCTTAAATACGTTGGATTATATCCTCTTTCAATTACGTCTCTTATTGTGTAAAAATTTTTCTTTGACTTTCCCATTTTTTCACTGTTGATTTCCAAAAACCCAGTATGCAGCCAGTATCTAACCAGAGGAATTTTCCCGGATAGGGATTCCATTTGTGCAATTTCTGCTTCGTGGTGAGGAAATATCAAGTCTATGCCTCCCCCATGAATGTCATATTGAGAACCAAATTCTTTTTCAGTAATTGCTGTATCTTCTATATGCCAGCCAGGTCTTCCATTTCCAATATCTGATTTCCATATGGGTTCTTCTGGTTTAGAAAATTTCCAGAGGCAGAAGTCTCCTTTGTTTCTTTTTTCTTTATTCTCATCTATCCTTGAAACAGCATCTTCTAGCTCTAGTTCGGTTCTTTTCGCTAGCTTCCCATAATCTCTGTCCTTGCTTAAATCAAAATACCACCCATCTGATATTTTGTAGGCATAGCCTTTTTTTATTAAGCGCTTTACCTGCGATATTATTTCAGGAATGTAGTCTGTTGCCCTTGCATACTTATCAACAGAAGTCACGTTAAGACTTTTCATATCACCCAAAAAAAACCTTTCATATTCATCCTTAACTTTTTTCCAATCAAGATTATCCTCTTTGGCCCTATTGATTATTCTATCATCTATATCCGTGATATTCTGCAAATAGAAAACTTTGTAACCAATAGATCTCAAATACCTAGCAATAAAATCAAACTGAATGTATGTTTTTGCATTTCCTAAATGAATGTAGTCATAAACAGTTGGACCGCATACAAACATATTAATTTTTTTCTCATTTATCGGTTTGAAAACTTCTTTTTTTCTTGATAAAGTGTTATAGAATTTCAGCTTTTCCGGCATGATTACTCAAAGAAAAGGGAATTTAAAAATTTAGAGTTTTAGAAATTCCCATAACTTTTTATAATCTGAATAAAATTCCATGGCTATGATGTGGTATAAGCTCAACGTTTACAGGACGCATAGAGGCTCTGGAAGAAGAGAAACTGCTGTTGCTTATATTTTTGCAAGAGATATTCAAGAGGTTATGAACAGGCATAGAATCATGCCTGGAATTAAAAGGAATCTTAATCATACTTCATTTCCTGACATTACTGAATTGCCTTTAGAAGAACAAAAGACCCTTGAAAAGAAAATTCTTGAAGAAAAAAGAATTTCATTAAAGGAGGCAAAAAGAACCTGGTATTATTCTCTTTAATTATTCAGATTTTATTTCTAAGTCAACATCTATATTTGTGTAAATTCCCCCACCGCCTCCAGTATGTGATATCTCTAAAGCATATCTTATTTTGCATGGAGGAGCTGATTCAGGTATACTAAACCTTACAAAAATAGGATTATCCATGAAAGTTCCCGGTGGAAGCCTTATTCCTGGGGAAGTTCTGCTTTTTCCCAGTGTTATAAGACCGTCAGCTGCGCTTAAATCAATATTACAGCTTGTGTCTACTGCGGAAATTTCATATGTAAAGCTGTCTTCCTCTTCCCCAACATTTCTTATTGAGAAGCCAAATCCGAGATTATCCTGGCCTTTTTTAATAACCACATATCTTGAAGTTGGATAAACAACCACCTGCCTTGAGGTATCTTCTGAAAATAGTTTGCTGATTTCGCTTTTGACTGCCTGGTCAATGCCTTCTATATTTTCTATAGATCCACGAAAAATAGTCCTTATCATAACCAATCCAAGAATTAAGACAGTCATAAGCAAAACAATTGTCACAATTGTACCAACGGACATTTCCATTGCTCCCCGCCTTGAGCTTGTTTTAGATAGCATTTTCATTTTATATTGAAGGGAAAAAATCAGTTAGCCCATTGCCTATGGAATAAAACAGTGCAATAATAGAAATGATAAGGAAAACAATACTTAGAACTATTCCAATAGTATTAAGCTTTCTTGCTTTTTGTATCCCATATTTTTTACTTTGAGTAAGACCTATAATCCCAAGAATCAAGCCGGCAAGTGGCGAGACAAAGGAGAACACTATGCTTAAAATTCCTAGAACATAACTCACAGACGCTACATCTATTTTTTCAGCCATTTAATCACCTTTTTATGCAGTGGTCAATCATTTTACTTTTATAAATGTTTTTGAATAAAATGGGGATAGAGGGAGTCGAACCCTCCACACCATGAGCTTCAGTCATGTGCTCTCCCGCTGAGCTATATCCCCAAAAGCATAATGATGAATGTTTTTTAAATCTTTTACTATCTCAAGTAAACAGAATCCCCTTCTTCAAAACCATACCTCTCTGACATTCCAGAATTTATTTCCAAAACATACTTTATCTTTTCTTGGGGATAAAATATGAGACACGAATCTTGACCACATGGTTGAATATTTCTTTCAATTCCAATAATTTTCATATCAGAACTTATCCATATAATATCAATAGAGAAATTCATATCTTTCATCCAAAATCCAGGAAATTCCTCCTCTTGAAATGTAAAAAGCATTCCTTCATCTTCTTCAATGCTGTCTTTGTTGCTCAAGCCAGTTCTTCTTTCTTCTTCGCTATCTGCAATTTCAACAACAAAACATGACTTACTTTCAATACATACTTTTTCTGGTTGATTGGTTTTGACAAAAATAAAAACTATTGATAGAATTACAAGAGTTATTCCAATCAGCAAAAGAATTTCTTTATTAAAATTTTTCATCTCCTTAAAGAGAAGTTGAACTAAAAAATGTTTGTAAGTCGGGAATAGGCCAGCTTCTGTAGTTCGCCGTTTTTTCAAACAGACCGAACTTGTTAACATTCAACTTAGCGGCTTAAAGCCTTGCACCGGTTGAGACAGCCGTTTCATCAAATCTTTCACTTCACAGTTCCGCTCTCGCATCATAACTCCATGAAAGCTGTGTCGTTTCTTTTCTGGAGCTTTCCTTCACAGGAATCTTCCTTTCGAAAGACAACCTTAATATGGTGGCCGGACCTTCCTCACGACGAGAACATTTCTGTTCGCGAAGTCCCCGAAGGGCGAACTTAGAAATCATTTATTTGACTTCTTGCCTAGTTAAAGGCAAAGTTCCGAAGTTAACTACCCGACTTACAAAAAAG
>Ga0184615_10000033_pt1 | contig 89944 bp, 88 predicted proteins | sample PLM4_65_coex_FD_133134 | JGI IMG/M metagenome (GOLD analysis project Ga0184615, IMG submission 133134) | Groundwater sediment microbial communities from an aquifer in East River, Colorado, USA - PLM4_65_coex | ecosystem: Environmental > Terrestrial > Soil > Riparian zone | place: USA: East...
AAGGGAGCGTACGGCGGGAAGAGCCGGCTCTTCCGCACCGCCACCGAGCTCGTCGACAAAGGCCAGCAATACGCGTACCGCGATCGCCGCGCCCGCAAGCGCGACTTTCGCCGGCTCTGGATCGCGCGAATCAGCGCCGCGGCGCGGATGGAAGGCGTGTCGTACAGCCAGTTGATGGCGGCCCTGCGCGGACTCGGTGTCGGTTTGAATCGCAAGGTGCTCGCGGACTTGGCGATCGCCGATCCGTCGGGCTTCAACAAGATCGTCAGCCAGGCCAAGACTCGGATCGCCCACGCCACCGCGTAGCCAGCCTTGAATCGAATCCTCCCTTTGTAAAAGGGGGGGGCGGGGATTTACGGGACCAGCGGGTCCAGCGCAAGGTCGAAAAGGGCGCACGGCATCCCGATGCCCCACGTCTCGAGCACCTGCGGCGCGACCTCGCCCATCACCCCAAGCGCGCGATCTCCGACCACGATCATCCCCGCCCGTCCCTCGATGAAGCTCGGGTGAGGGATCGGCTCTAACCGGTAGGTGATGCCCAACGCGTAAGCGAGATTTTCGAGATCGGCGTGGATTTCGGAGAACGCGGCCGTGGGGTGCGCGATCAGCGCGCCGGCGCGGACGTCGGTTCGACACCCCAGATCGGCGGCAGGATCGACCACTGCCGCCTCCCCCACCTCAAACACCTTGTGGGGATACACCGCTTTTGAGCTGGCCGCTTCGATCCGCATGAGCGACGACAACAACGTGGGGCGCAGCACCGCAAAGCTCTCGCTCATCGGATTGTCCACCACGACCAGGCCTTCCGGGTCCCCGCGGTGCCCCATGCGCTCCCAGACCTCGTGTCGCGACGTGAGGATGTTCGATATCACTTCCTGGAAGCCCAACCCGACCAAGAGTTCGCGCACGCGATCCGCGTAGCGTTCAAGCGCGGAGAGCGACCCCACCGTAAACTGACTCGGCATCTCCGGGGCGAACGACGCATAGCCGCGGGCGATCGCCAGATCCTCGACCACGTCGATCGCATGCATGATATCGTCGCGATAGGGGGGAGGCGTGACCTTCAGCGTGGAGCCAGAGACGGTCACGCGGTGGCCGTACGAAGTCAACAGCCTCTTGGACTCGGCGGGGCGCAGCGTATCCCCGAGGACGTGGGCCACCAACCCCGACGGCACCGAGACGGTTCGCGAAAGATCGCGGGGCGTGGCCACCCGCCGGCCCATCGGCGTGGTCCACGCGTACTCGATGACGACCGGATCGATCCGGGCCCCGCGATCGGCCAGGTTCGCCGCCCAGATGTTGACGGCCAGAATCACCATCCGCAACTCGGTCCCGGTCACCTCCACCAGCAGTTCGTCATCGCCGACCGCCACCGCGCCCAGGGTCTGACTATTGATGATGGGAGGGAAAGACAAAATCTCGCCGCGTTGATCGACGAGCAGCGGATACCGCGCGCGCCCATCCAGAATGCCCCCGTACGCCTTCCCCTTGGGGTGTTCCGCCACGATCTCGCGCAGCGTCATCGCCTGATCCACTCCGAGCGGCACGAAGCTCGCTTCATCCGGCGCCGACGTCGTGTAGGTCAGGGGGAAGACGATCTTTTGCAGGGGATACAGGCCGATCGAGACGGTCTGGCGACGACGGCCGAAGAGCTCGGCGAGTTTTTCCTGGGTTTGAATGAGCTGGGTCAGGAGCGCATCGGTCACGCCGAGGCCCCGCACGACGCACGCCCCGATGTAGGGACGGATCTCACGAACATCGTCGGTCACGCGAACGCGATAGGTGGTTCGCGTCGAGGCGTTGGCCGGGCGCGACGGTCGCGGCGATCCCTTGGCCAAGCGGATCTGACGCGCGATGCCCTCCACCGACCAGAGATCGGGCCGGTTCGTGTCGTTCAGCTCGATGCGGAGTTCGTCGGTGGCCGGGACGTGCTCCTTGAGTTCGCCCTTGACAAGGGGCAGCGCCGCCTCTAACTCGTCGAAAGTGAACCGGCGCCCGACGAGCGCTTCAAAGTCCTCTTTGAGCACGGTGATGGTGGGCATGCGGTCAGAGCGCGACCGGCGCGCGCTGCGCGCGGATCTGTTCGAGGTCGGGGGTAAAGAGGTCGCGGATGTCGCGGATACCCAGCGCCATCATCGCCATCCGGTCGAGCCCCAAGCCCCAGGCGATGACCGGCACCGTGACACCCAGCGGCAGCGTCACTTCGGGCCGGAACAACCCCGCGCCGCCCAGCTCCATCCATCCCAGCTTGGGGTGTTTGACGTGCAGCTCGACCGAGGGCTCGGTGTATGGGAAATAGGCCGGGAGGAATTTGACCTCGGGCGCGCGGGCGACCTCGCCTGCGAATAGGCGCAATAATCCGAGCAGGGTGCGGAACGTGATGCCCTCCCCCAGCACGATTCCCTCGACCTGGAAGAAGTCGGGTGCGTGCGTGGCGTCGACCTGGTCATAGCGAAAGCACCGAGCGATCGAGAAATACTTGCCAGGAATCTTGGGCCCCGCCGCCATCGTCCGCGCCGAGACCGCCGTCCCCTGGCTGCGCAGCACCAAGCGCCGGGCGCGCGCCGCGTCGAACGGGTACCGCCAGCCGACCGAGCCCGCGCCTTTGCCGCTCTCGTGGACCTGCGCCACGTTGGCCGCGAACGGCTCGGGGATCGGGCGCGACTCACGCGGCTCCCGCACGAAGTACACGTCGTGGATCTCCCGTGCGGGATGGAACTGCGGCATGTACAGTGCGTCCATGTTCCAAAATTCGTTCTCGATGAGCGACCCGCGCATTTCCTCGAAGCCCATCGAGACCAACCGCGTCTTCACCTCATCGAGGAACGCGCGATACGGATGCTTCTTGCCCCCGAACACGCGCGCCGGCCGAAGCCCGATGTTGTATTTGCGAAGGGTCTTCCCCCTCCACGCGCCGTCCTTGAGCAGGTCGGGCGTGAGCTGCGAGACTTCCTCGGCGACCACCGGGCGCGCCCCCGTCAGGCCAAGGCTTCCTGCGGACGGCGTGACTTTGCCGCCCCCGCCTTTGGCGACCACCGCGCGCGTCAGGGCCTCGCCGACGGGAGTCAACGCGTAGGTCCGATCCTTCTCCTCGTCGATTCGGAAAATCCCCTTGGCTTTCCCGCGCTTCTTGAAGAACTGTTCGACCAGGCGATCGTCGTCGGCCGTGCTCGGATGACCCATGACCCGCGAACCCTCGTCCCGCAAGGCCGCGATCAGGCGCTGGAGCGCGTGGAACTCGGCGACGTCGACGCCGGGCACGGCCTCCAGGACCCCGCCCTCGACGATCCGAATCGCCCCGAGGCCCTTCAGCGCCCCGACCGCGCCGCTTACCTCGTCGGGCTCAAGCCCCCGTCCCGCGCGCAGATCGGCGACGGTGAGGCGCTCGCCCACGGCGAGCCACTCCAGCATCCGCAGCTCGGGCACGAGGTCGGCCGCGTACCGCTCCCCCGCTTCGGCGAGCGACGCCCGACGCGTGACGGTCTCGTGCTCGATGCGTATCGCTTCCTTGGTCAACAACCACCCGAGCGCCATCGACAGCCTCGATGCATCAAGCCCGCTCGCCTCGCGCAACACCGCCTCTGCGGCGGACGGGACCTCACCGAATGCCAAGAGAACTCGGACTTCCAGGGGATGGAGACCGTCGAGGAGGACGGAAATTTCAGGGGCCAGCATGGGACGGGATGCTATCAAAGGGCCTGGGGGATGTCAACGAATAGCGGCCAAACGATCGCCTTGCGTCGATCGCCCGCAAGCTGCTAGCATCACGCTCGTCGTGGAGAAACCGTCATGCTGACGTTCTTCGGCTACGCCAAGTGCAGCACTTGCGTCAACGCCAAGAAATTCCTCTCCAAGCTCGGCCGCCCGATCACCGAGATCGACATCACGACGGCAGCGCCGTCTTTGACGGCGCTGCCGTCGCTCATCGCCAAGAGCGGTCGGCCTTACACCGACTTTCTGAACCGCAGCGGCGTGCTGTATCGCGAGCGGAATATGAAGGAGAAGGTCAAGACGCTGCCGGAAGACGCCATCGTGGCGATGCTCGCGTCGGAAGGGCGGCTGCTCAAGCGGCCGATCGTGACCGACGGCAAGCGCGTGACCGTGGGGTTTTCGCCGGAGGAGTTCGAGAAGATCTGGGGGCGTTGATGTGATCGCCGATCAACCACCGCCCCATCGAATCCGAGGGCGTGGGACCGCTGACAACCCGAAGAACCGCTTCGAACGCGTCGAGCGCTCGCCCGAGCCGATCGAAGGGGACGAGGACGAGCAGCCGCTTCCCGTCACCCAATTCCTGCCCGACGCGTCCAAGACCGTCATCGCGACCAATAACAGCCCCGACGTGGGATTCGACGCCAGCCTGAACCCCTACCGGGGGTGCGAGCACGGCTGCGCGTATTGCTACGCCCGACCGACGCACGAATACCTCGGATTCTCGGCGGGCTTGGACTTTGAGACCAAGATCATGGTCAAGCACGACGCGCCCGAGCTACTCCGTCGCGAGCTGTCGAGCCCGCGATGGGAGCCGAGGGTGATCGCGATGAGCGGCGTGACCGATTGCTATCAGCCCATCGAGCGGAAGCTCCTCCTGACTCGCCGCTGCCTCGAAGTGCTGGCTGAATTTCGCAACCCCGTCGTCATCATCACCAAGAACGCGCTGGTCACGCGCGACGCCGACCTGCTCGCCATACTCGCCGAGCACCACGCCGCGGCGGTGCTCGTGTCCATCACCACGCGCGACGCCGACCTGTGCGGCATCCTGGAACCGCGCACCTCCCGTCCGATCAAACGCCTCGCGGCGATCACCGCGCTGGCCAAGGCCGGCGTGCCGGTCGGGGTCAACGTGGCCCCGGTCATCCCGGGCCTCACCGATTCCGAGATCCCGCGCATCGTCCAGGCCGCGGCCGACGCGGGCGCAACCTTCGCCGGCCTCGTCCCGCTGCGCCTCCCCCACGCGGTCGCGCCGTTGTTCGAAGCGTGGCTTGCGCGCCACCGCCCCGGCATGCAGGACAAGATCCTGCACCGCATCCGAGCCATGCGCGGCGGCCGCCTGAACGACCCGAACTTCGGCTCGCGCATGGAAGGCGACGGCCCCTTCGCCGAGCAAATCCACGCGCTGTTCATGCTCGCCTGCCGGCGCGCCGGCCTCGCGTGCGGGGGACCGGACCTCCAGACGAGCGCGTTTCAGCGACCACACGATCAGCCCTCGCTCTTTCCCCACGCTCCCCGACCGTGAGCCGCCACCGCAGACTTGGGGCAGCCGCCAACCCGAGCCCGAAGAGATCGGCATGCTGACCGTCACGATCGAGATTCTCCTCGCCCTCGCGGGTTTGTTCTCCGCGGGCCACGCCCTCCTCCATAAGCGCGATCCCAGGTCGGCGTGGGGATGGGTCGCCGTGTGCCTCATGTTTCCGGGCGCCGGCGCGGCGCTGTATTGGTTGATGGGCGTGAACCGGATCGAGACCCGCGCGAAGGGATGGAAGGCGGCGGGAAAGTTTGCGAGCGCGGTCGACGGCTCACGCCTCCACCCGTCGCCGCAAGCCAATTCACCGCCCTTCGAAAACGCATCCATCTCCGCCCTCCTGAAGATTGCCGACACCGTGACTGGATTGCCATTGTTGGGGGGCAATCGGGTCAGCATCCTCCACAACGGCGAGGCGGCCTACCCCGCGATGTGGGAGGCGATCGGGAAGGCCCGCGAGCGTATCTACCTCTCGACCTACATCTTCCGGACCGATACCACCGGCAGGCGGTTCATCGACGCCCTCACGGCCGCGGCCGAGCGGGGGGTGGAGGTGCTGGCGGTGATCGATGGAGTCGGTGAACTCTATACCTTCCCGTGGGTGAGTCGACAGTTCCGAAACACGAAGGTCCGCGCCGTGCGCTTTCTGCCCCTCCCGAGCAGCGGTTTCCACCTCAACCTCCGCAACCACCGCAAGCTCCTGGTGGTGGACGGCGCCGTGGGATTCTTCGGGGGCATGAATATCGGGGACCACCACCTCGCCGAGGACACACACAACGCCCGCCGAGTGATCGACCTGCAGTTCGGCCTCGAGGGTCCCACGGTCTCCCAACTCGAGGATGCATTTCTGAGCGATTGGTATTTCGCAACCGGGGAGACCCGTCCGGCAAAGGCCTCCCGCGCGAGCCGGGCGGCGGGCCAGGCGTTCTGCCGCGGCATCAGCGCGGGGCCGAACGAGGATTTTGAGAAGCTGTACTGGATCGTGCTGGGCGCGCTCGGCGCCGCCCGAGCCCACGTCCGGATCATGACCCCGTACTTTATCCCGGACAGGGCCCTGCTGGCGGCCCTGAGTATGGCTGCGCTGCGGGGCGTGCGGGTGGACATCGTGCTTCCCGAGCGCAACAACCTGCCGTATGTCGCGTGGGCGATGCGGGCGTTCCTGTGGGAAGTGTTGCACAACGGAGCCCGCGTGTACTACCAGCCTCCACCGTTCGTTCACAGCAAGCTGCTGACAGTGGATGATCTCTATACCCTGGTGGGCTCGGCCAATCTCGACCCGCGAAGCCTCCGCCTCAACTTCGAATTCAACCTGGAGATTTACGACCACGAGGTGTCAGCCGCGCTCACCCAACACTTCGACGCCGCGCGCGGTCGATCCCGGGAGGTCACCCTGGCCGAAATCGACGGCCGCCCGTTGCCCGAACGCCTGCGGGATGCCGCCGCCAAATTGTTTTCGCCCTATCTCTGACGCGGCCTCCTCCCAGAAGGTCGTATCGTTGGGGAGCGCTGGTGTTTTTCGGCCCGATCCCGTGCTACAATGACCCGTCTCACCGGCATTGGCCCCAATTCGTCCTCTCCCAGAGCGTCACGCGGTCCACCCTTTACGGAGCGCGCCATGGCTGAAGAAAAACACTGCATTTGTTGTGGAGAAACCGTGCCCGTCAATACGATCATGCGGGACGGCAACCTCGAGCTGACGTGCATCTACTGCGGGTTCGTGCTGGATATCGCCAAGCCGGCAGCGCGGAGGGTGTTGGAGTGCGTGCTCACGGCCGACGATTCTGCGCTGACGCGCGATCTGCTCAAGAGCCTGCTGCTCAAGCGGCAGCTCGCCCAACAGGTGATCTCGGTCGAGAACGGTCAGGCGTTCGTCGAGGCCTTCACCCAGCGCGTCACGGCCAATCAACCACCGAGCCTGGTGATCTTGGACCTCGAGATGCCGGTCATGGATGGCATCACCGCCGCGCGGGTCATGCGGACCGTGGAAGGCAAGTACGAGGTCGCGAAAACGCCGATCCTGTTCTTCTCGGGTCGCAAATGCGATGAGGACCTGAAGCGTCAGTTGGAACTCTTCGCCCCCGCGAGCTACGTCAACAAAGCCTCCGGCGCCGACCCCGGTCGGCTCATCGAGCGCATCGAGCAGCTCGTCACCCACCTGCAGAATCAGCGCTGACCGGCGGCTGACCACTCCGGCAAGTGTCCGTCCCGCGAAGGTCTGGCTTCGCCAGCCGCCGCGATCGACGTGCTCAGCCGCCTCTGATGGTCTGGCCGCGAAGCGGGATCTGCCGCCGGCTTCCGGTCATCAAACCCGGCCGGCAGCGGCGGCAGAAGTTGGTCCGACGTGCCTGATCTTCGGCTGGTCTTCTACGCCGGGAAGAACACGAACGGGTAGGTTACGACGACGACGCCGTCGTAAAGATGTGGGAACTTCCACATCTTGATCCGGCTGGCCAGGGCCTGTTCAAGCGGGGCGTGGTCCATGGTGGTGGAGACGATGCGGGTTTCGATGACTTTGCCGCTCGAGTCGATGGAGAATTCGACGGAGACGGTGCCTTTGAGCGTGGGGTTGGAGCGAAGTTCCTTGTTGTAGAGATAGATCAGACCGTTCTTATACTGTTCCACCACGCGGGCTATGGCGTCGTAGTCGATCGGGTTTCCTGATCCCGACCCTCCGCCTTTGAGGCGGATGCCCACGCCGTCACCAAAGATAGATTATTTCGGGTTCGCCGTGGAGCACTCCGGGATCGGAGCCAGCGCAGGGCTTGGGGACTCAGAATACGGTTGGATGATATTTCGGGTGATCCACCCCTCGGATCGGTACCGGTACATCAGCAGGCCCATCCGCACGAACCAATCCGCGACCATGAGGCTCCACACGGCGGTGATATCGAGTTTCAGGACCGACGCGAACAACCAGGCGAGCGGGATACGGACCCCCCAACTTCCGGCCACCGTGCTCCAGAAGAGAAATGGGGTGTCCCCGGATCCTTTGAGGGAACCCGAGAGCACCATGGTGATCGCCAGCGGCAGTTGAAGGATCGCCGCGATCTTCAAGAACGAGGTCCCCAAACGGATCACGTCCGGGTCGTCGGTAAAGATCCGCAGCAACGGGTCCGGGGCCCAGAGGAACACCAGGCCCATCCCGACCATGATCACGATCGCCAGTCGACTCGCTTCCCGGTTCACCAGCGCCACCTGATGGGGTTGGTTGGCCCCGAGTGTTCGTCCCACGGCGGCGGTAACGGCGAGACTGAGGCCCAAGACCGGCAAGAACGAGAAGGCCTCGATCGCCAGCACGACCTGGTGAGTCGCGTACGCGATCGTCCCATACAGCATCACCGCTTTGAGATACATCATCTGACCGGCCTGCTGAACCAGGCGCTCCGCAAAGACCGGAAGTCCGACCTGGAATACCTGACGGAGCAACCCGCGGTCGGCCGCGCCCCGACGCACGTGGCCTTTCTGAAAGCCGATGACGAGCAGGTAGAGAGCGGCGGCCATCTCCGACACGCCGGACGCCAGGGCCGCGCCGGCGACGCCGAGGGCCGGAGCGCCCCACCGACCGTTGACGAGGGCGTACGCCATCGCGAAGTACAACACGTTCATCAGCAGGGCCGCCCGCAGCGGTGGCCGGGGATCCGCGGCGCCGTACATGATGGCCGAGAGGAGGTTGATCAACACGGAAAAGACAAAGAACGAAAAGACGATCCGGAGATAGGGTTGGGTGAAGACCAGCACCTCCGGAGAAGCCCCGAGGAACACCGCTCCCCATTGCCCGAGACCCACGCCCGCTACGCTGATCACGATCCCAAGCAGCGTGCCGACGAGGATCGCCTGGAGGCCGACCTGCGCCGCTTCCGTCCGCCGCGCGGCTCCGCACAACTGGGCCACGACGACCGTGGTCCCGGCCGAGAGCCCCCAGACCATAGTCATGACGATCAAAATGAGGAACTGACCGATCCCGACCGCCGCGATGGCGGACGCGCCCAATCCGCCGACCAGGAAGAGACCCACGATGTTCACGGCCCGTTGGAGCAGACTGCTGAACACTACCGGGAGGGCGAGGGAAAACAGCTCTTGGCGGATTTCGCGCTGGCGTGGCATACGAGGGCGAGACGTCTGACCGGACGAACCGACGGATCTCGCAGATGGGTACCCTATCATAATGGTCGCGACCGTCAAGAACGCAGAGGACATCTTCAACAGGCCGCTGAAAAAGTCCGTCTGCTGCGTGCTCGGTCGTCGGAACTCCTCACGTACGACCCAGTACGCTCCGGTTTCCTCCTCCCTGCGGCCTTGCATCCGGAGCTTTTTGAGCAGCCTGCAGGTTTGAGCGAGTTTTTCAGCACCCTGTTAGGGATGCGTATGCACGAAGAGGGCCCGCCGTCCGAGAGGTCCGGCGTCCCACCACCCGACCACAACCCATGTCTGACCCACACCCGGAACACGGCACCGACGAGGGCGCGGGTCAGTTGACACGGTGCGCGTTCCTTCATTAGAATGGCGTTCCTCTGAGTCGGATAGCGTCGGCGACGCGTCGTCCAGCCGCCGTTCCGGTCAGCACCTGTTCTCGGTCATATCCCAAGGAGGAACGAATGTCCGTTGATGCGATAGCAGCCCTCTATGCCAAAATGCCGGCAATCCTGGCCAAAGCCCGCAAGAAATTCGGCAGGCCGCTCACGTTGACCGAGAAGATTCTCGTTTCCCACGCCGACGATTTCGACGCCCAGGTCTGGGAGCGCGGCAAAGCGCAGTTGCTGCTCCGGCCCGACCGCGTGGCCATGCAGGACGCCACCGCGCAAATGGCGCTGCTGCAATTCATGCAAGCCGGCAAGAAGCGCGTGGCCGTGCCCAGCACCGTCCACTGCGATCATTTGATCCGCGCGCAGTCCGGCGCGAAAGAAGACATTACGCGGGCGATCGAAGAAAACAAGGAGGTCTACAACTTCCTCCGCTCGGCCGCGAGCAAGTACGGGATCGGGTTTTGGAAGCCGGGCGCGGGCATCATCCACCAAGTGGTCCTCGAGAACTACGGCTTCCCCGGCGGCCTGATCATCGGCACCGACTCGCACACGCCCAACGGCGGAGGCCTGGGCATGCTCGCCATCGGCGTGGGCGGAGCGGACGCGGGCGAGGTCATGGCCGGCCTGCCCTGGGAAGTCCTGCATCCCAAACTGATCGGCGTGAAGCTCACCGGCCAATTGCAGGGCTGGGCGTCGGCCAAGGACGTGATCCTCTATCTCTGCGGCCTGCTCACCGTCAAAGGCGGCACGAACAAGATCATCGAATACTTCGGCCCCGGCGCAGCCACGATCAGCGCCACCGGCAAGGGCACGATCACCAACATGGGCGCGGAGCTGGGCGCAACCACCTCGATCTTCCCGTTCGACGAGAAGATGGTGGCGTACCTGAACATCACCGAGCGCGCCGACCTCGCCAAACTCGCCCAAGTCCATCGCGAACTCTTGGTGGCCGACCCCGAAGTCTTGCAAGCACCCGAGAAGTATTACGACCAGATCGTGGAGATCAACCTGTCCACGCTGGAGCCCCACGTCGTCGGCCCGCACACGCCCGACCTGGCGCGCCCGGTCTCCAAGTTGCCGGCCGAGGCCAAGGAGAAGAACTACCCGATGAAGATTACCGCGGCCCTGATCGGGAGCTGCACCAACTCGTCGTACGAAGACATCAGCCGCGCCGCGCACATCGCCCGCCAGGGTCTCAAAGCCGGTTTGAAGGCCAAGGCGCAGTTCCTGGTCACGCCCGGCTCCGAGCGCATCTATCACACGATGCAGCGCGACGGGTTCATGAAGACGTTCGAAGACATGGGCGGGACCGTGCTCGCGAATGCCTGCGGCCCCTGCATCGGCCAGTGGAAGCGTGACGACATCAAGCCGGGCGAGAAGAACTCGATCATCAGCTCGTTCAATCGCAACTTCCCCGCGCGCAACGACGGCAACTCGGAAACGCTCTCGTTCCTCTCCAGCCCCGAGGTCGTGACGGCGATGGCCTTCGCCGGAACATTGGACTTCAACCCCGTGACCGGCACGCTGACGGCTCAAGACGGGACCAAGATTAAATTCGAGGCCCCGGTTGGCGAGGAGTTACCCCCCAAGGGTTTTGCCAAGGGCGAAGAAGGCTTTTCAGCCCCGGCCGAAAACGGCGACGCGGTCAAGATCGACGTGGCCCCCGGCAGCGAGCGCTTGGCCCTGCTCGAACCGTTCCCGAAATGGGACGGCAAAGATTTCGCCAAACTCCCCATCTTATTGAAGGCCAAGGGCAAGTGCACCACCGACCACATCTCCCCGGCCGGTCCGTGGCTCAAGTACCGCGGCCACTTGGACAAGATCAGCGACAACATGTTCCTGGGCGCAACCAACGCCTTCACCGGCGAAGCCGGTAAGGTGACGAACGCGTTAAGCGGCGAAACCGGCAAGACACCAAGCACCGTCGCGCGCGCCTACAAGGCCCAAGGCATCGGCTCGATCGTGATCGGCGACGAAAACTACGGCGAAGGCAGCAGCCGCGAGCACGCCGCCATGTCCCCGCGCTTCCTGGGCGTGCAAGTCGTGATCACCAAGAGCTTCGCCCGCATCCACGAAACGAACCTGAAAAAGCAGGGCATCCTGCCCCTGACGTTCGCGAATCCCACGGACTACGACAAGTTCGAAGAAAAAGACCGCGTGAGCATCACCGGCCTCTCGACCTTAGCGCCCGGCAAGCCGGTGGACGTGACGATCCACAAGGCCAATGGCCAGGACGTGAAGATCCAGGCCAATCACAGCATGACGGCGCAGCAGATTGGGTGGTTCAAGGCGGGATCGGCGCTGAACGCGCTGGGATAGAACCAAGAAGATCGGTTTTTGGACTAAAGTCTCTTATGGCACGAAAAAAATCAGAGCCTGAATTCGTCCTCTGCGTTCAGAATGAAGGCGCCGAAGACTTAGAGTTACGCAAGGTCTACCAAGTCCTTCCCGACCAAGCTGCAGCGAAAGACGGTTACATCCGGGTCGTCGATGAGTCCGGCGAGGACTATCTCTACCCGGCCCAATATTTTTTCGCAGTCGAGCTGCCAGGTGCGGTGGCAAAGGCGCTGGCAGCTTCCGCGTAAGAGCCCCGACCGGCTACGATATCAACGCATGCCCGGCGTGGAATGAGTATTTCGGCCATTGAAATCGGAGTCCCCTTGGCCCAGACCGTCACGGTGACCGATGATACGCTGCGCGTCGACCTCAGCGACGGCCGAAGCATCTCGGTCCCGTTGGGCTGGTTTCCCCGATTGCAGCACGCGTCACCCACCGAGCGCAAACACTGGCGCCTCATCGGCAAGGGCACCGGTATCCACTGGGAAGACATTGACGAAGACATCAGCGTGGAGGGACTGCTCGCAGGTCGGCCCTCGGGTGAAAGCCAACCGTCTTTTAAGTATTGGTTAGCGGCTCGCTCCTCTCGCCGCCCCAAGCGCTCGAACGGACAGGCGAAAAGCGCGCGCAGGCGAATTCTGATGAAAGATCCCTACGAGGCTTGGCACATCAGAGCGGAGCAGGCGTGGCTCGCGGAGATTGAGCGCCGAATCACCGAGTTGGACTCAGGCACCGTGCAGTCAATCCCCTGGGAGCAACTCCGCGCGCGACTTTACGGCAGTATCAAGTCAAGAAGTCAAGCCTGACCCCGGGGAGGGCTCACAAGATCGAGACGATGTGGAAAGATATTCGTTAGATTGCGAGAGCCATCGGATGAGTATTTCGGCGGTTGAAATCGAAGTCCCCTTGGCCCAGAAGGTCATGGTCACCGACGATACGTTCTCCGTTGACCTGAGTGACGGCCGCAGCATCTCGGTCCCGTTGGCCTGGTTTCCCCGATTGCAGCACGCGTCCCCGACCGAGCGCAAACATTGGCGTCTTATCGGGAAAGGGACCGGCATCCACTGGGAAGACTTTGACGAAGACATCAGCGTGGAGGGGCTGCTCGCAGGTCGACACTCGGGCGAAAGCCAACTGTCGTTCAAGCGTTGGTTAGCAACTCGCTCCTCTCGCCGCCCCAAGCGCTCGAACGGACACACGAAAAGCGCGCGCAGGTAAATTCTGATGAAAGATCCCTACGAGGCTTGGCACATCAGAACGGAGCAGGCATGGCTCGCGGAGATTGAGCGCCGAATCACCAAGTTGGACTCAGGCACCGTGCAGTCAATTCCCTGGGATCAACTCAGCGCGCGGCTTTACGGCAGTACCAAGTCAACAAGTCAAGCCTGACCCCGGGGATGCACCTATCTTACCGATAAAGACTAAATATGACCGGCTCTTAAGAAGAAATCCGTGATGTGATCCGATTTTAGAGCCGCGCCTGCGCCGATCTCGCGCTCGTCACCTCGGCTCGAGAAAAAGGCTATAGCTTTGCTAGCCGAACGGACTGTATTGCAATTCCAAGGTCATCGGATGTACCGTTGAATCCGTTTTGGGGATTCTTGGAACCGGAGGAGGTTTTCACGAAGGAGGAGGCTATATGCGTAACGCCATCTTCTTGTTTGGGGTATTGTTGTTCGCAACCGGTGCGGAACCCTCACTTGCTGAAGACGGACCGTTGAAAGGACCTAAAAAGACATATTGTTTTGCGTATGACGCCACGGTCGTAGACTCTACCAGTATCGAGACTAAAAGCGGAGTCGTTACGATGCCTGTCGTAAAGTACACACCGCGGCAGGTGGATTGTACTAGAGAAACCGGTACCAAACCCGATGATAAAACAAAAACTATTGAACTGAGCATTCGGGACAGCTCAGCTAAAGAACATTTTGATGTCAGCAAGATCAATGGCCTTCTACTGCGCTTGTTTGCAAACGGGAAAGTGCATCCAGACAAATGGCTTTATAAAAACGGAATGCAACCAGCACCGCAGGGTGACCTTGAAACACCCGAGTTTCGTTCGACGGCTGATGAGGGGCCAGATACCGTTCATGGATGCATGTGCTGGGATGAGGAAGTATGTACGCCCACTGCCGATGGTGGGATGCGGTGCAGAACCGTCCGGAAGTGTAGCTGCTGGAATAGATAACTAAGGAAGCCGAGTTTCTATTGCTGAAAATAGCTGTGGAGCGATATAGCGGGCCAGAATTAAAACTGGGATGGTATACGTGATCAAACGTAACCAAGTCCTCCATCGTGCAAGGCGTTCCTTCCCGGACCAGATCCCCAGACAAATTCTGGGTACTATTGGCAGAACGCCTAGAATTCCACCGACGAATAGAAATGTAAGACTCAGTTTTCGAGGAGGCGGTGGGCTATTTTGCGGCACACTGTAGTCGCTCGCCAACGCGAGTAATAACTCAAGCGCTCGCTGCTGATTTTCCTCTGTTACACCGTCTTTCAGAAGCTGACGAGCTTCCTCCCTTAGGATTTGTTTCGAATTAGCGCTAAGAGAAGGGAATGCGTAGATCAGAGTCCCGACAAGGACCCAGGCTGCGAAGGCGAATAACACCAAAGGCCGAAACGCCAGGAGTACTTGGTGCGGGAGCGGCGGCCGATTCTCAGTAGCCCAATTCTGAAATCGTAAGAATAATTCCTGTCCGGTGCGATTGGCCGGCGGGTCAACTTTAATTCGAAGTTCCTGCTCGTTATTATCGGTCGGGCGAATGGTCACCGAGCCCTGACAGTCTGGAACACGCAGCTCATAAGAAAAGCCTATGGCAGTTTCGTTTTGAAACTGCGGATCGAGAACGACCTCTTTAAAGGTCTTTTTTTGCAGTCTACGCCCAGCTTTCATGAAGATGGTGAGACAACGTTCTTTAATTGAGGCCCCATCCGCTTTTGCGCCGAGGAAATCGCCGACGATGTCATCTAAGCGCAGAAGATTCTTTTCGTCGATCAACCACGGACCTTTGGCCCGATAGTCGGTCTGAATTAGCAATTCGGTTGAAGGCATCACTAGATCCTTTTTGGGGAAACTGAGCCTTGTATCTTATACCGTACTTCGGGAAAATAATAGGTGTGATAAAGGACGTTACCATTTAATGCAGCAGAGAAGGTGCGTTTGGAATGATCGAAATTCCTCGCGTCATACCCGACGTCGATGCGCTTCTCGCGCTCGCTCCTGAGGAACTCGCCGCCAAATTACTTTTCCTCATCCGAAACAGACATGAGTCGTAATTTCACCTAGGTATTTTTCAGCACAAACTTTGGAGTCGCTCCGATAGCGGCCTGCCGCAGTATCAAGCAATCGGACCGGCTTGGGGACGTTCTTAAGTAATTAACTAAGATTTTCTGGCAAGTCGCGACGATCCCTTTGGCTACTTCGCGATGAACGAAAAGTCGGCTCTGGCCTGACCGTTGGCCGAGATCGCGAACCTTACTTTCGTCGCCCCTCAAATTGGAGGATAATAGGCCCGCGACGGGAGTTGATGCCATGTCTCGGCCCTCGGTAGCGTCCTTCTCATCTCGCCTGGTCCTCGCCGGAGCATTCGTCTTCGCGGTGCTGACCGCGTGTGAATCAAGCAAGACCGCAGAGCAGTCGGCGGGAACTCCCGACGTATCGGCGACGACCGAGACTGCCGCCCCGCCGGTCACTCCCCCTCCCGCACCCCCGGAATCAATGGATCAGGAAGCCTCCCCGCCTCCCGTCGCCCCCGCCAGACCCGCGCGCGATATGGCACCTAGAAAGCGGTCTCCTCCCCCGGAGCCTCGCGTGTTGGCAAACGAGGTTCCCTCAACGGCGGCGGATGCCGCGCCGCCGGAGGCAACCCCCGGCAAAGCTCCTGACACCACCCGTCCCACGGTGACCATCAAGTCACCGGCCTATGGGACGATTTTTAATCGCAACCCAGTGACCATCTCCGGCACGGTTGACGATGGGACCGCCACCGTCATGGTCAATGGCGTACACACAACGATACGAGGCGGGACTTTTAAGCGGCTTGGGGACGGTCCTATAAGCGGCTTGGGACCCACTCGGGGTCAGACCTGCGATTTGTGATTCGCCCCACGCGATCGACCACTCTCGATGTTGACTAATCTACTCAACACCAATACAATGCGCCGCGATTAAGAACTCTTCCCGGAGACGTCGATGACCTTTGGTGAGAAGCTGCGCGCGCTCAGGAAATCGAAGAAATTGACCGTCCAGGAAACGGCAACTCGTCTGGGCGTCGACAAGTCGTATATCAGCCAACTCGAACACTCTAAAGGAAAACCCTCCGAGCGGTTTATCAAGAAAGTCGCCAAAGCTTTCAAGGCGAATGAAGGTGAGCTCGGTATCCTGGCCAAGCGGGTTCCCAAAGATCTCCAAGATATTCTTTATAAGAGCCCTGCTTCGGCCGCAACGATCGTCAGCGAAGAAATCGCGATCTACAAACATAAGCCTGCCAGCAAACCGCCGAAAGCCGTCAAACCGATCTATGAGACAGCGTTGGGGGCACTCTACAACTGCGACTGCCTGGACCTCATCGGAAATCTGCCCGACGGCTCGGTCGATTGCATTTTCGCGGACCCGCCGTTCAATTTAGGAAAGATCTATGGCGACAAGGTCAATGACAAGTTGGAAAAATACGATTATTTGGGCTGGTGCTATGCGTGGCTCGAACAGTGCTGCCGAGTCTTAAAACCGGGCGGTTCGCTGTTCATCTATAATCTTCCGAAATGGAATATTCACATTGCTTCGTATCTCGAGAAATTTCTGACATTCCGGCACTGGATCGGCGTCGATATCAAATTCACCCTGCCGATCCCGAAGAGACTTTATCCGTCTCACTATAGTCTGCTCTATTTTGTGAAGGGTCCTCTTCCCAAAACGTTTCACCCCTCTCGGCTTCCCATGGAAACGTGCCGGCACTGCGGCGGAGAAATCAAAGACTATGGTGGCTATAAAGACAAAATGAATCCGAACGGGATCAATCTGACGGATGTCTGGTACGACATTCCCCCCGTCCGCCACGCGAAATTCAAAACCCGGCAGGCCAATGAATTGTCAATGAAGCTTCTAGATCGCGTGCTCGACCTCGCGACGAACGAAGGGGATCTTATCTTGGATCCATTTGGCGGGTCCGGCACCACATTTATCGTCTCGGAGATCAAGGGAAGGCGTTGGGTTGGATCAGAGATGGAAGATTGTTCCCCGATTATCGCCAGATTTAAAAAGATCGAAGAACAGAAGAAAAATCTCGAAACGATGCGAAAGGATTTGAATCGACTGTTTAGCGAGGAGTCCTTGAAACTGAGGAAAAAGTTTGGCCATAAGACGGATAAATATCGGACCACTGATGGCCGTCCCAACGGAAGCGACCGTCAGACCAGCATTTTTGATCTTTTAGGCGCAGCTAAATAAGCGCTCTTCCATCTGTTCCCTTTTTGATCCTCGGAACCTTATCACTCGTACCATCATGCTCGACTGCGATAACAGCTAGGAGCCCGTCCTCACAAGGAATCGATCTCCACAAATCAAAATACGGCTCGATTTCCTCAAAATTGCCGACCCGATCGGTCAAGTACGCGTACAACTTTCGCGTCGGTAACACCAACACGCCTCCTTTAAGAACTCCTCGCTTGATGCCGAGCGCCATTTTGTTGAGCGCGCGATGGGAGGAAGAGATATTCCCTGTTTCCCATTCGGCCGCGAAAAACTGCCCGTTGCTCAATCGTTTCGTCGCGTCAATTGGGCCAGGATGACTGGTGCTGATCACCGGGAGACGTGTCTCTGGGCTCCAGCCCTTTTGTTTCAGCTTTAGACAAAACGCGTCTTTGATCGGCTTTACTCCATTGCCTTCGCCGCGTTTTTTCCCGGATTGCGGGAATATCGTAAACGTGCGTTTGTGCGGCGGCCAGACAATCGAACGAATGGCCTGCAGGAGATCCGCTTCGATCACTTTCCATTCGCGAGATTGAGGAAACGTGCCGACCTTGATGAGGAACTCGGTGTGAACGACCTTCATCGTGGGCCGAACAATGAGGCGATGCTGACGCCAAGAGCCTTAGCGATCTTTTCGATATTTTCGAGCGAAACATTGCGCTCGCCTCTTTCAATTGCGCCGATATAGGTCCGATGAAGGCCGCAGATGTCGGCAAACGCTTCTTGAGAAAGGCCTCTTGCTAGGCGAAGCTTCCGGACCTTGGCGCCAAATTTGGTTTTAATGTCGGCCATGTTTCTGGCCGGCATTATTTAGATTAGATGACGATCTGTCTACAGACTTTAAGTAGCGATATGCGTGGGAGCGGCTCGGGGTCCGGCTGACTTCTTGACTTTATTCCGTGGAGTGCTTGGCACGAAGCGTTCGGTAGCTGGCACAGACGATCGGCGTCCGGCCGGAGTCGGTTTATAGGGCGGCCCGGCGGGGTTCGCTCACGCCTACCCGGTGGCGACGGCTGCTTGATCACGCCATCCAACGCCACTCAGGCCGCAACGTCCCCGACTTGCTCATAGACCTCATGCCGGTAACTCCCCGCACATCGCATGCAAATCCCGGAGAATACGGTGTTCGACGCCCCAGTCGCTCCAGAACGCATCGTCGACGCGCAACACGGCAAGACGCGACGGCCACTGCTCACTCACCAACTCCAGAATTCCGCGCGACAGGTTCACCGGCGGCATGCCCTGATAGACCGCGTCGATCACATCGCGGGCGCGAGGCGTGTCAATAGCATCGACGATCTCCATGAAGCGGAGGGACAGGGTTGGGGCGACGTACCACATTAGATCCAGGAACATCTGGAGGCGAAACACGAGGATCGACGTGTTCCACAACGCTCCATGTTGAATCAAATCATCGGCTTGGCGCGAGGTCGGTTTTTCAATGAAGCGACGCACGCTCCGGAGGTCGGACAGGCCGTCAACGACCATCGAGGAACCTGGCACCACGTATCCGTAGTCGGTTTCCGGCGCATCGGGCCTCACGCCGACGAGGACGATCAGCTCTGGCCGACTCTCCACGGTCCGAAACGCCGTGTCCACGTGCTGCATCAGCGCCCGGTCGTTACTCACGTGGTGATCGGACGGAAACACCGCCACGAGCGCGTCCTCTGACCGCCGGTGCAGATAGGCGAGCGGCAGCAGAAGTCCTGGAGCGGTGTCTCTGTTTTGCGGTTGGACGATCACGGTGTTGGTGGGACGGCGGGCCAGTTGCCGGCACGCGTCGGGGTATTGGAGATGGTCGCGTGTCACCACGGTCATGATGCGATCCGGCGGGACGAGTCGTTCGACCCGCTTGAACGTGCGATCCAGCAGGGACTGTGTCCCGTACAGGGACACGTACTGTTTGGGCAGCGCATCGCCCCGTAATCGACGAACATAGGATTCGAGGCGACGGCCGTCGCCTCCGGCCAACACCACCGCGGCGCGAAGACGCTCATCCGGCGGCGTCCTCGTTGCAGATTCGCTCTCACGCGCGTCCCACTGTTCCACCGTGCTCACAGCCATGATAAAACCTCCTGTCTGCTTCAAGCGCCTGCCCATCTCCCATGCGCTGGGACGGCTCTGGGGGCAGGCTTGACTGCTTGACGTTCGCCCGAGCAACTCGTCGTCCAGTTCCCTCACGGCCTCATCCCTCCGTGCAATTCGCGACATGAGTCCGGCAGGGGCGGGCCTTGGCGTTTTACGCCGACCCCCCCCTCCCGTGAGGATCAGAGTCCGCCCCTGCCGGACCCAGAACGTCGGCGGCTTGAACTAACCGCCACCGAATCCGTCCGATCCTTGTCCGCTGACCATGGCCTTCAGGCTCTTGACCTTCTTGCCATCCACTTCGATCAAGACCTGTGACCCCACTTTCACATCGCCCTCAACTTTGGTGTCTTTGGCGATCTCGAGCGCGAGGACGTTACCAGTAGAGTCTTTGACCGAAATGGTCTTTCCGATTTCGTACTTCGTGACCTCACCATTCAGTGTGGCCATGGCTGCATACGAGACCGCAGCAACCAGCAGCACGGGCAAGATTGTCCACATCGCTTTACTCCAACGTGTCATCCGTCATCACCTCCTCTCCTCAACCACGTTCGATAGCATAGGCTGTGCCCGCAGGGCGCGACACACGAAAGTATTGGTAACTCCGGGGGTTTCCTGCTTGTGTCTGTGGTGCAGGATTGTCGACGATGCCAAGTTTGCGGCAGCCGAGCGCCGACTTTCCAGCTTCAACTGGCGGCTGAACGGGGACAGCTTGTGCTAAATAACGAATCGCCTTTCACCAGACGCCATGGTTTGCAACCGCTGCGGTAACGGCCCGCCCCAGATTTTACCTCTCATTTACTTCGACTTGAGGGGCTCGTAACAACGAGAGACTAGAGTGGGGTCTCGAAACATCACGAGCGGATCTCAGAACCGCGGGTCGTCCATGTGCAGCACGCGCCGCGAGGTCTTGGGATGAACGCAGGGACTCACCATCATAAAGGAGGAACCGCATGCGAATTCGGGGGAACAGATGGAAGGCCGCTCTGTTGGCGCCTGTGTTGATCGGGATGATCGGCTTCAGCGTAAACGTCAATGGACATTCAGATTCAGACGAGGAGAACGATTTTGGGCTCAGAGTCGAACAGATCCTGGAGGATCAATCCAAACGGCTGTTCGGCTTTCGGAAGCCGTTGGAGGAGTCGGCCCCGGAAACGACCGGTCCTTACCGCACACCGACCCAGCGCGCCTCTGATCAAGTGTTGATCGCAGGAGGTTTAGACGTCGAGTACTTGACCCGCAACGCCGCCAACGCGACCGATATGATGGCGCTGTATCCGGCGGGCAATCCAAGCCACCTGATTACGTGTATCGAGGGGGGGCGACAAACGTTGACCGGCGGGAAGCTCAACCCCTCGGTCCAGCGGATTCGTCTGACCACCGGCGCGGTGGAGACCATCTTGCGCGGCATGACCAGCTGCGACGGGATTCGCACCACGCCCTGGGGCACGGTCCTGGCCACGGAGGAAACGTCCGACGGCGGCGCGTACGAAATTCTCGACCCGTTGACCACCACGGAACAGACGGTCCTGGATCGCGCCACGGGCCTGGTCACGGATCCGGGCCACATTGCCAAGCGGACCGCCTTGCCGGTCATTGCCTGGGAAGGGATTGCTGTCTTGCCGAGCGGTGTGGTGATCGCGGGGGACGAGCTTCGGCCCGGCACCTCGATTGCCGACAGCGACGGCGGGGCGATCTTCAAGTTCATCCCGACGATCCTCCGCACCTCAACCGGCCCGATCAGCAATCTCAACGATTCACCATTTACGTCAGGGAGCGTGCGCGCCCTGCAGGTTCTCGTGGCCAACAACCAGTTCGGCCAAGGGGGAGAGATCGGCCGAGGTCGTTGGATCTCGGTCAACGCGGTCACGGCGAGACGAGACGCCGACACCAACGGCGCCACCGGCTACTATCGACCGGAAGATCTGCATCTGGACCCGATGTTCGTCGATGCGTCCAACCCTCTGGCGGTCCGTGTGTGTTGGACCGATACCGGCAATGAAGGTTTTTCCAACTACGCCGAGGTGATGTGTGGGGTGGACGTCAACCCGGATTTACCGTCGTCCACCATGATGGTCAACCGCTTGGTCGAGGGGGATCCCGATTTCAACTCCTTTGACAACCTCGACTTTCAGCCGGTCACCGGCAATGTCTATGTGATCGAGGATCACGACAACGGCGATATCTTCGCCTGCCTTCCGGACGGCGCGGACCGGGACATCAAGTCGGACGGCTGCGTGAAGATGCTCTCCGTCAACGATTCGTCGGCGGAGCCGACCGGCTTTCTCTTCAGCGAGGACGGCAAGACGGCGTACGTCTCGATTCAGCACAGCGACGATGCGAACATGCCGCTGGTCGATGGCTATGCGACGGATGACGTGATCAAGATCACTGGGTTTCGGGTGAAGCACTAAGGAGGGAATCCGCTGCCGGGGATTAGGAAGCGGAGTGGAGCGGGCCCATCTTGCCCGCTCCACTCCGTCTTGTCTCCACAGACCTCGGGGGTCTGATCCTGCAATCACACTACGGTACGACTCGACCTTGCTGCGGGGGGCGTTAGGGACGTGATTACCACATCCCCATTCTATGTTAGACGTCGGTCCAGTTGAAGGGGCCCAGCGTAGACTCATCGGTCCCATCACCGTCAGCATCGATCTCGACCTGAAACGTCGTGGACGAGAGCACCGTGAGTCGCGCTTGGGAGCCGTTGCTCCCGGTCACCACGAGCTGCCCGGACAAGGGGGTCGAGTCACCCGACGCCACGACGAACGGGGTGGGCGTGGTGACGTCGACGTACCCGTGGTCGGGATGATAGAACCGCCCCTCGATCGTCACGCTGTCCCCTCCCGCTGTCGGTGAGACCGTGGCGACCAAACTGCTCGCCCGATAAATCTTCCCGTCGCTGCCCTGGAGGTCCATATCGATGGTGAGCGACTCGGAGGTCCCGAAGGTCGCACTGATCGTCCCGCGCCCGCTGAACGTGTCGGCGCCGTCGGACACGGTCAGCACGGTGAAGGAGAACTCCAGGGAGACCAGTCCGGGGGTCGGACCGCTGAGGTCGATCTGCCCCGACGCGGTCACGGTGCCCGACACGGTCACCCCGTCGTTGCACCAGCCATCAAATGTGAACGTCGCGTTGAATGCACCGGTCACGTCGTTGGCGGTACCGCTGTAGGAGGCCGATCCACCGCACGTCCCGGGATCCAGATTGTCGGACACGGAGACCGCCGCCCCGGCCGCGACGCGCGCCGAAGACGGCGATCCCAAACGCGCTGTTCGCACCGCGTCCTCCAGCACGCGGGAGACCGTCAGCGCGCGCACGCCGCCGGCCCCGACGCCCGATCCATCCACGCCATTTACCACCGCGCCCACCAGCGCGAGCGCCCCGCCGGAATTTCCGCCTTGGTACGCCGTGGTCGCGATCGCCACAGCGTTGCTGTCCGTCACCGTGGCTTGCGTCGTCACGCCTGAATAGGTCACGCCCGACTGCCCACCCCCGCCGTTCCCGCCGCAGGCCGCGAGCGTCAGGCCCACGACCACGGCCGCCACCCGCCATACCATCCAAGGCGTTCGTATCGTTTTCATTCCGTTCCTCCTTGTTGAACCCAAACGACGGGAAAGTGTAGCCGAGGCCCCGCATCCGTCCAGCCCGGTACGCGGATCGCCGTGCTCAGCCACGCGTCCGCTCGCCGCGTGAAGGGCTCGAGGTCGTGGTCAAGTTGTGAATCTTCATATCCCATTATGGGCTGGCCGAGACTGGCTCGTTCACGATTTGGACCGCTTCGTATTCGAGTGCTATATTTTCGGACGGATTTGTCGGAGGGAGTCCATGCAGGGCGATCGCGTTTGGGTCCTTGAGGACCCCGATGAACGACCCCGCGTCCGCAAGACACCGGCGGTCGCGCCGCCACGACCTCAGAAGAGCCCTGCGGTGGCCTTCACCTTGTCGATCCTGATCTGGGGGGCGGGACAGATCTACAACCGACAGGGGAAATACGGTTTCCTCTTCATCCTCTTGATGGTGAATTTCTACGTGGACCCCGTCCTGATCTGGGTGTATCGGGAGTCCCTCACACCCTTCCTCGGATGGCTCGATCTCACCTCGTCCCAGATCCTGATGGTCATAGGGGCGTTCTATTGCTCTGGGCTGATCGTCTGGCTGTTCAACGCGGAACACGCCTATTACGGGGCCAACAAGACGAGAACCGAGGCCTTTTGCGGGATTGAAAACGCCCTTCTCCCGGCGGCGTGTTCCCTTTTGATTCCTGGTTGGGGACAATTCCTCAATGGTCAGGCGAGAAAGGGGACGCTCTTCCTGATGTTCGCCCTGATCGGATTTGTCGCAGTGCCCGCCCTTCTGATCATCCCCGTGTTCTGGCCCAGACTGGATACGCCCGCGGATCGCCTCTTCTGGGAGACCGTCCTGGCTGCCACCATGGTCCTTTCACCACTGACGCTTTTGATCTGGCCGCTGAACAGCTTTGATGCCTTGAAGGTCAGCCTGGATGACGCCAAGAAGGAGCCGGTGCTCAAACGACTCGAGTATGCCAACAACCGGCGTCGAATGTACGGGTGGGGAAGAGGGGTATTCCCTTATTTTAAGCAGACCCTGGTGCTCGGTCTTTTCCTGGCTCTCTGCTTAACCGTCGCCTATTACCAGTTTCCCCGAGAATACTATGTCGCCCGCTTGCAAAGCCTCCAGGTCCAGTTGTCCCGGCAGCATATGGTCCTGATTCCCCGTCTCATCGACCGGTTCCTTCAGGACGTTCTCCATCGCGGATCTTCCTGAGCAGCTCTGACCCAGCACCAAATCGTGAATCTTGACTTGTTCGTCTTGGTCAACTCAGACGATGAGTCCGGTACTCGCGTATTGCGTAGCGGCTTGGGGTGAGAGCAGGCTTGGGGTTAGGTCTAGGATCTTGATTGGGATTGGGCGTTCGCGAGTTACGAAGACTGATCGATGGGGGGGTATCTCCATCCAGAAGGCGAGCGGAGGAGGGCGCGGTATCTTCCGGGGCTCGCTCTTCCGGCGAGCCAGGCGAAATGAGTGATGTGAGCGTGAAAGTGCATAGCGAGCGCATTCCCCGCAGATTGCTGCGGGGTAAACGAGCGAATCTAAAGCGTGCCTCTTCACTTCACTTCGAAGATTCCCTGCAGCAAGTTGCAGGGAGCTTCAATATGTGCGTACATCAATAGAGGCGAGGCGGACGGATAGTCCCAGAGGGGGCGTTGCGGCGTTAGCCACCCAGGACGAGGTGCGGGCCGTGGTCCCGCAGCCACCGTCGATGGGCGACGTACGCCGGATCGATCGCCGCGACGCGGTTCCAAAACGTCCGGGAGTGCGAGAGGACGATCAAGTGGACCAGCTCGTGGACGATGACGGAATCGACGATCTCGATCGGCGCCATCACCAGCCGCCAGTTGAACGCCAAATTCCCGCGCGCTGAGCAACTGCCCCAGCGCGTTTTCTGATCGCGGATCGTCACGCGCTGGAACCGGTATCCCAGACCGTCGTTCATCAGTCGGAGTCGTTCCGCGAACACGGTCTCGGCCCGCCGCCGATACCAGGTTTCGATCGTCGCGCGCAGGGACCGATGGTCGGTCTCCGGCACGCGCAAGACGCCTGCCGTCTCATCGACCTCCGTCGCCCTCGCCCCGGCGGCCACCTCCAGCCGGAGGGGCCCGCCCAAGTACCGCAAGACGCTGCCGTGGCCGATGAGGCGTGGCGTCGCGGGGAGGGGGTGCTTCGCCAAGCGGTCCAGGTGGCGGAAAATCCACGTCGATCGTGAGTCGAGGAGGCCTGCGACGTCGATCCTCGACCGCGCGGGCAGGACGATGGTGAGGCCCGAGTCGGGATGGATGGTGAGCCGCCACGCCCGCGCGCGCGGGCTCATCGTCACCCGGTAGCTGAGCGGCCGCCCTCGCACGACCGCGGTATAGGTCAGCGGCAACGCGGTTGGTATCATGGGGACGGGGCGAGGACCACGATGGATTAATGGAGGGTCGGGGCCAGCAAACGGTTTCGGGCCTTCTCCATCACCTGCCGCTCGCTCTGGTACGTCATCTGCGCGAGGGCGGTATCCAACGGCCACCACCGCGCCTCGTCGACCTCGTGGTCGTGATCGGCGGTGTCTCCGCTGACATATTCGACGAGGAAAAAGTGGACGGTCTTCTGAATCCGGGCGCTGTCTTCCGGAGAATAGAACGAATAGCCGATCTGCCCGAGCGGCTCCAACAGCCGCCCCGTCAACCCGGTCTCTTCCCGGATCTCGCGCAACGCCGCGTCGGGAATCGTTTCGCCGGGCTCGACCCACCCCTTGGGGAGCGCCCAGATGACTCGCCGTCGCGGGCTCGTTCGAGCGATGAGCGCGACATCGATGCGATCGTCCAGCTTGCGGAAGACGATGCCGCCAGCGGAAATTTGTTCAATGGTCTTGGCCACGCGCCCACCCGACTGACGGCGCCAGTCTACGCACGACGCGACCCCAAGTCAATCGTGGAGTGATTGTGTGGGCTCCTCGTGCACGTACACCGTTTGGGATGGGAAAGGGATGTCGACGCCGTCCGCGCGGAACCGTTTGAGGATCCGGAGCCGCAGCTCGTGTTGGACGAGGACCTGATCGGCAAATTCGCGCACGTGGACGATGAGCGTCAAATCGAGCGATGACTGGCCGAAGCCCGGGATGAAACGGACGATCGGCGCAGGGGCGGCCAGGAGGCCGAGGGTTTGGCCGATTGCGGCGGTGGCCTCCTCAATGAGCAGCCGTTGGACCTGATCCAGGTCGGCGGTATACGAGACGCTGATCGGGATCAGCAGCGCCATGCACTTATCGGGGAGGCTGTAGTTGATGATGCGGGCCTGCGCGAGCTTGTTGTTGGGGATGATCACGACGTTGTTGGGCGGCAGCCGGATCCGCGTCGTGCGCCAGCCGATGTCGGTCACCGAGCCCTCCTCGCCGCTTTCCAGTTTGACGAAATCGCCGACCCGGATCGATTTTTCCATCAAGATGTGGATGCCCGCGAACAGGTTGGAGAGCGTGTCCTGCAGCGCCAGTGCCACGGCCAGACCGCCGACGCCGAGCGCGGTGAGGAGGGGCGCGATCGACACGCCGAGCGTGCCGAGCAAAATCAAGACGCCGAGCGTGATGACGAAGCCCTTGATGACGACCTGGGTGAGGCCGGTCGACGCGAACGGCAGTTCCGCGCGCTCGGCGGCGAAGCGGAGCGCGTGCGACGCCACGTTCGCCGCCACGAACGTGAACGAGAGGATCACGAGCGCGTGGAGCAGCGTGAACGACACCTGAATGATGCGCGGGGGGAGCCCCGACGTGCCGATCGCGACGTAGAGGCCCAGCGCGATGGCCCAGAAGATCGACGGGCCCCGGATGACGCTCAGCAGGATGTCGTCGATTGCGGTTTCGGTCTTGGCCGCCCAGCGACGCAGCACCGACAGCAGCAGGCGCCGAACGAACAGCGCCAACCCGCCCGCCACTGCGAGAACAGCCAGCGAAAGTGCGACTTGTCGCAGCGATTCGTATTCCATGAGGGGTCCCCGGATGGTCGGGCGAAGGGGTTGCTATCCCATTGCCTGTGTCGCCTACGTCAACAGGCCCAGCAGCGCCTCTCCGTACCGGGCGACCTGCCAGCGACGGATACCGGGCACGGCGGCGAGTTCGTTGATCGTCTTGGGCCAGGCCCGCACGATGGTCTTGATCTGTTCGGTGGACAGGACCATGGCCGGCTCGACACTTTCGCCCTTGGATTGTGCGGTTCGCCACTCGCGGAGGCGGACGAAGAGCCGCTCTTGGGCCGCGGAGAACGGGTCAAACCGCCCGCCTGCTCGCTGCGGAAGCGGCGACTCGTCGGCGAGGCCGGCGTGGACCGCCTCGATCCAGCGAGCGATATCACGCCGGACCGGCGATGAGGCGGAAGGAAACAGCGCCTCGACGGTGGCGGGGGTGGTGGGCTGGTGAACCGCGAGCGCCAGGAGATCGTCGGCCGAGACGATCTTGAACGGCGGACGGTTGGCCCGTTTGGCCAGTCGGTCGCGGGTGGCCGCCAGCGACCGGAGCACGCGCTGGGCCGGGGGCGGAAGCGCGGACGCGCCCTTGATCCGCGTGTAATCGTCGGGGACGAAGGCGTGGCCGGTCCATTCTCGGCGGCTGATCCATTCGCCTTCTTCTTCGATCTGCGCCAGACGTCCTCTGGCGTCCACTTCCTTCCGGAGCAGCTCGTGCAGCGCGGGAAGATACTGCGTGTCTTTCGCTGCGTAGGTCAGGAGGTCGGGCGCGAGCGGGCGCTTGGACCAGTGAGCCTTTTGATATTTCTTTTCCAACGTCACCTCGAAGTACCGTTGGAGCAGATCGCCGAGCGAGTATTTCGGGGCGCCCGCCGCCTGGGCCGCGAGGCACGTGTCGAAGATCGTGGCGATGGTGAACCCAAAGTCGCGCTTCAGCCCGACCACGTCGTAATCCGCGCCGTGAAAGACCTTGATGACTCCCGGGTCGGCGAGGACGGGGGCCAACGGGTGGAGGTCGGGCAGGAGCAGGGGATCGATCACGGCGTTGAGGACCCCATCGCTGATCTGGATGAGCGAGACTTGCTCCTGGTAGCAATGCAGTGAATCCGCCTCGGTGTCCACGCCGATCACGCGCGCGCGGGCCATCGTGGCGGCGACGTCGGCCAGGACCTCGGGAGTGGTGACGTACACGTAGTCGGGGGTGGGGATCATCGCCGGATCGAAGGTCTGGGTGGTCGTGTTCCGTCCTTTGTGTGTGAGTCCTGTCGCGTCTGCCGATGACGAGGGGCGTCGCAACACGCGCCGCGGATGAAGGCCGGACGCGTACCTCGGCAGGCTGAAGCGCGCCCCATTATACCGAGATACGCCGGTGGGGTCCAGCGAGGACGCGCCGGGCTGTTGCGGCGGGTGACTCTTATGGTAGAATCCCGCGCTGATCACGGCCCCTAGGAGCCTGTCCATGAATGGTCATCTCGGGAAGCAGCATTCGTCCGTCACGCTAGAGCTGCGTTGTCAGTCGGTCTTGCGTGCTCACGTACGACCGCACTCCCCCGGGAATGCTTCGTACCTCCAGGAACCTCCCAGTACGCTCCGCGCGCAAAGCAATGCCGATGGCGATTTCCCAACCGGAGCGCCTTGCGTCTGGCCAGTGCTTCGCCACCTGCAGGGTGCTGGCGGCCCGATTGGCAGCCGCGCCCTTGGCGCGCCCAGGTTCCTGAACAGGCTCCACCACCCGGATACTCGGACAGACTCCTAGACTCTGACCCACTGGAAAGGATCGCAATGAACACACCGCGCCAAACGGCCCACACGGCGGACGAAGCGTTGAGGGTGGAACGAGATTCGATGGGGGAGATGCGGGTCCCCGCCGAGGCGTTGTACGGCGCCCAGACCCAGCGCGCCGTCGAGAATTTTCCGATCAGCGACCTCCGCTGGCCGCGCAGCTTCATCCGGGCCCTTGGGCTGGTGAAGTGGGCGGCGGCGCAGGTCAATCGCGACCTGGGATTGTTGCCCGCCGATAAGGCCGGCGCCATCGTCCAGGCGGCCCGCGAGGTGATCGATGGAGCGCTGGATCGCCACTTCGTCATCGATCTCTTCCAGACCGGTTCGGGCACCTCCACCAATATGAATGCCAACGAGGTGATCGCCAACCGCGCGACCCAGTTGGTCGGTGGTGCGCTGGGTTCCAAGGCCATTCACCCGAACGATCACGTCAATCTGGGCCAGTCGAGCAACGACGTGATCCCGACCGCCATCCACATCGCGGCGCTCGAAACGGTGGATCAGGAGTTGCTCCCGGCGTTGTCGATGCTCCATGCCACGCTGGTCCAGAAATCGCTCGAGTTTTCGCGGGTGGTCAAGATCGGTCGGACGCACCTCCAGGACGCGACCCCGATCAGACTCGGTCAGGAATTCGGCGGGTACGCCCGCCAGGTCGAGCTTGGGATTCGTCGGGTCGAAAATATGCGCGCGTCGCTCGGCGAACTCGCGCTCGGCGGGACGGCCGTCGGGACCGGCATCAACACCCATCCCGATTTTGCGGCAAAGACGATCACACTCTTGTCCCAGGAGACCGACTGCCCGTTTTTCATCGAGGCGGCCGATCATTTCGAGGCGCAGGGCGCGCAAGACTCGCTGGTCGAAGCGAGCGGCGCCCTCAAGACGGTGGCGGTGAGCTTGATCAAAATCGCGAACGATCTCCGGTGGCTGGGCTCCGGCCCGCGCTGCGGTCTCGGCGAAATCAACCTGCCCGAGACCCAGCCTGGTTCGTCGATCATGCCGGGGAAGGTCAACCCGGTCATCGCGGAGTCCTTGCTCCAAGTCTGTGTCCAGGTCATCGGCAACGACACCGCGATCATGCTGGGGGGGCAGGCCGGGAATTTCGAGCTGAACGTCATGCTCCCCGTGATGGCTTACAACCTGCTGCAATCCATCCAGTTGCTCGCGGCGAGCGGCAAGAATTTCACGGTGAAGTGCATCGCCGGTTTGACCGCCAACGAAGCGCGCTGCGAGGCGATGATCGAGCAGAGTCTTGCGATGTGCACGGCCCTCGCCCCGGAGATCGGCTACGACGCGGCCGCCAAGATCGCCAAGGAGTCCTATCGGACCGGCAAAACCGTTCGCGAGGTGACCCTCGAGCAGAAGGTCGTCTCACCCGAGCGGCTCAAGGTGCTGCTCGATCCGCGGCAGATGACCGAGCGGGGGTTTGCGGGTAAAGGCGAATAACCGTTCCAATTTCCGATAAGGAGCACCAATGATGTGGTCCCGTGGAATGGTGGGAGCTCTATGTCTGGGGCTCCTTCTGATCGTGTCGTGTAAAAACAACGGGGGAGGTGGGCTGCCGGAGCCCGTCGCTGAGAGCGGCAAGCCGGCGACGAGCCCAAGTGGAGCGGGACCGCTTCCACCGAATCATCCGCCGATCAACCCGTCGGGTTCGCCGTCCGGCGAGGCGACCAATCGGCCGCTGCCGCCGGGGACGCGGAATCCGATGGAGGACATCATTGCCTTCAAGGCCCGCCTCGACAAAAACCCGAAAGACTTGGAGGCCCTTGTTGCCCTCGGCAACGCGAATATGATGATCTCCCGGTTCGACGCGGCGCGGGATCTCTACGCGCGGGCGCTGGCGATCACTCCGAAAGATCTCGACGTGCGTACGAATCTCGCGATTGCCTATAAGTATGGGGGTAGACCGGAGCAGGCGCTTGTCGAATTAAAGAAGAACCTGGAGTACGACCCCAAGCACGACTCCACGATGTATAACCTTGGGTTTTTGTACTATTACGACAAGAAGGATTCCGCCGCGGCCCTCGATATGTGGAAGCGATGGCTCGCGTTATATCCGAACGCCCCGGCGGCGAGCGACGTCAGCAAGCAGATCGCGCAGATCGAAACCGAACTCGGGAAGGGCGCCGTGTCCTCGAAGTAGGGCCACGGCATGCCGTGCCCCTACCTGGGATTGTTCGGTGTGGGTAGGTGGGCGGCCTTCGGAAAAATCACCACATCCACTCGCCCGCCGCGCGCAGCCCCCCCTCACGACGATCGTCTCTCGCACAACGACGAATCTCTGCTATTCTTGGCCGACATGAGACGCGATCGTCAGAGACGATGGCGCGTGGGCGCTGTCATGGGGATCGCGATGGTGCTGTTTCTCGCCCCTGCATACGCCAAAGACGTGCCGCCCCGTGACGCAGAGGAACTCCACCAGACCCTCAGAGTCCTGGAAGAGCGCATTCGTCGCCTCGAGGCCGATCAATCTTCGCAAAATGTCCAGCAGGAACACGAAGAACTTCGACCACGGTTCGGATTGAACTTGGGGCTGTATGGCGACGTCAGCTTTTCGAGTACGCCCAGAGGGAAGGAACGTCCGACGTTCGGGTTGGGTGACGCTGGTCTATACAGCACCGCCCGGTCCGGGGATCGCTTGACGTTTCTGTTCGAGGCCGAGCTCGAGATCGAGGGGGCCGGTGAAGCGGCGGAGATGGCGGTCGAACGGTACTGGGTCGGGTATGCGTTCAGCGACCGCCTGGTCGTCCGCGCGGGGCGTGTGCACACCGCTCTCGGGTACTGGAATCGGGTGTATCATCATGCTCGGTATTTCTACTCGACCGTTGACCGCCCGTTTGTCTTGGCTTTCCACGGCATTCTCCCCGTGCATATCGTGGGTGTCGAGGCCACGGGGACCTTATGGCCGGGCGCGACGAGCCTCCAGTATGAGCTGGAGGTGGGTAATGGACCGCAGTTCGATCCCCCACATCAGGGACTCGTGGTGAGCAACGCCATCGACGATCCGGAACGGTCGAAGCAAATGGCGCTTCGCCTGATCGGGCGCCGAGCGTCGCTGCCCGGCTCGACACTCGGAATCTCCGCGACCACGCTGGCATTCGACGTGCCGTCGCTTCGGGAATATATCTTCGGGATCGACATCGCGCATTCCGACGCCAGGCTGGAGTGGATCGCCGAGGGCTGGCGGCTGCTCAATCGCACGGCGGGGGGGTGGGCGGGTTACCTCCAAACGACATGGAAAGCCCACGAGGTGATCAGGCCCTTCGCCCGAATTGAGCGTCTGGTGGTGGACGAAACGGATCCCTATCTGGTGGCGATGAACGCGGCGGTCGATCGCCATGAGGTGATCGCCGGTATCCGTGTGGAGATCGAGACGTTGCACAGCGCCTTGAAAGCCCAATACCGACGGGATGCAAGGGCCGACGACCGACTCCGACATTTTGCCGAGGTGCAATGGGCGTTCGGCTTTTGAGTTCAGTACATGGTCGCTTGCCCCACCGGGAGGCAGGCGCTCCCCCGCTCGGGCTCGCGCTCGTTGCGTGGATTGCGCTGACGATCATGGGCTTGATCGGTGCCACGGATGTCTGGGCTGAGGATCTTGCGGTGATCGTCAATGCGAACGGGCCGCTGATCGCGCTGACGCCGCACGATGTCCGAGCCCTCTACTTGGGTGAGCGGCAATTCGTTGGGATGGACCGCGTGGACGTGCTCCATTTGCCAGAGGGGGGGGCGAAAGGGGCGTTCCTCTCCTCTGTGGTCGGGATGACGCTGAAAGAATATAAATTGCATTGGGTTCAGCGCGTGTTCCAGGAAGGGACCAGCTTGCCCAGAGTGGTCGCGGGCCCCTCGGCGATGGCGGCCGAGGTGTCAACGCGCCCCAACAGTCTCGGGTATCTTCCCGCCCGCGTCGCGAAGAACGTGCCGGGGCTCAAGGTTCTCTTCGTCCTTCCGGTGCCGTGACCGCGTCTCTCCGAACGAAGCTCAGCGCGATTTTTTTCGGAGCGACGCTCCTGCTGGCGGCCGTCGTCGGTGGCATGATGATCGTCGTTCATGATCTGGCCGAAAGCATCCATACGATGGAGCAGCTCGCGGCCCGTATGGCGTTGACGGACCGACTCCAGCTTGAACTCAGCCGCCTGTTGATGCCGCTCAATGACTACCTGCTGACCGAGGATGTCAAACAGCGCGACGCGTTCGACCAGTCGATCACGGAGATCTCCAGGCTCCTCACCGAGCTCGATCACAGCGGGGCGGGCGTTCAATGGAACGCCAACAGCCGCGAGATCAGCGACAGGGTCATTCAGCTGGGGACGATCGCGGTAGAGGTGCTCTTTATCGATCGGCCGGTGGGTCATCCCGATGTGGCCCGGTTGATGAACGACGTGAATCGTCTCTCCAACGAGATCATCGACATGGCGTTCCGCTTTCATCGGCTCGCGGTGAGCGACATGGCGGTGCATGAGCGGACCGCGGCCGAGAAATCAGCCCAGGTCAACCATCTGCTGATCGGTCTGCTCGTCGTCGCGCCCCTGTTTCTCGTCGTGTTCTACACGTTGCTCGCCCGATGGGTGACGAAGCCGCTGTTGGCGTTGCATCGGGGCGTGCGTGACCTGAGCGCGGGCCGGGCGGCCCAGGTGACCATCCAAGCGCGGGACGAGATTGGCGAAGTGGGACAGGCCTTTAACGACCTGGCGGCCCACCTGAGCGCCTCGCAGGAGCAGGTCCAACGCTACACCCACCAGCTCGAGGCGCTCTACGCGGCGAGCCGGGCTCTGAGTAAGGAGAGTTCGCGCGACGGTCTCTATCAGACGCTGACTGATTCCGCACGGACGCTGACTGAATCACGGTATGCGGCGTTGCTGCTCTTCAACGAGGAGGTTCAGGTCGTTCAGGTGGTGGAGTCGGGGAACTCACCGTTTGGCTCTCGATCCGAGACCTGGGTCGCGGATGTGGTCGCCGCATTCCCGCCGGGTCCTCGCCCGCTTCGTATCGATGGTGCGGCCCATCCCAGGTTGCGGGGGTTAGGGTGTGACCCTCCACTCACGACGCTGCTTGCGGTGCCGATCTTCACCGAGGCCAACCTGCCGGCTCAGCTCTTGGTGATGGGAGCAGCCCACGGCGCCTTCACGTCATCGGACCAGGATCTGGTCGTCACCATCGCTCGGGACGCCGCGCAGTCTCTCAAGGTCATCCGTCTCCACGAGGAGACCGAACGCTTGGCCACGATTGACAGGCTGACCGGCTTCGTCAATCGCTGGACCTTCGAGGCTCGGCTGGAGGAGGAGCTCCTCAAGGCCGGGCGCCACTCACGGCCATTTGCGCTCGTGTTCAGCGATCTGGATCATTTGAAAGAACTCAATGATCGGTTCGGTCACGCGATGGGTGATGCGGCAATCCGTCAATTCTGTGATGCCATCCGCGCCAGTATTCGCACCACGGATATCGTGGGACGGTACGGCGGAGACGAGATCCTCGTGCTGATGCCCGAGACGTCCCTGGAAGATGCCCTGACGGTGGCGGAACGTATTCTCCGGGGGGTGGCCGCTTTCCCCCTGGTTGTGGAAGAGGAAACGATCCCGTTGACCGCCAGCCTCGGGGTCGCCGCGTATCCCCAACACGGTCAGGACAAGGACACGCTGGTGAGCGCTGCGGACCAGGCGCTCTACCAGGCGAAGGTTCAGGGCCGGTCAAGGGTTCATGTCTTTTCCCCGCCCGCGGAGACCGGCAGTCGGTCTCCACTGTAAGCCCCTACGCGAGACCAGCCAATCATGATCGATTCTGAATCGGCCCCCTTGTGCGGCTTGTTCCGCCACCCGGGAGGGAAGGGCATTCTTGATTCCGCGCCCATGGCGCGGTGCGGGTTGACACGGTGTGAATCGATTGGCTAGAATCCCTCCCGTGAATCAAGTCCTTTCTTCTCAGCGCCGGTGGCCGTATGTCCTTCTCTCGCTGCTGATCGGCGTCGTCTCCTGCGACAAGAAAGAGAAGCCGCCGGCGCCCGATGCCCCCCCGCCGGCGGCCACGTCAGACTCCGCGCCGCCCGATCCCAAACTCGTAAAGGCCATGGAGGAGGTCGCTGCCTATAAGCTGCGGGTCGACAAAGATCCCAAGGACGTCGAGGCGCTGGTCGCGATGGGCAATGTCAACTTGTCGCTGGGGCGTTTCGATGATGCAAAGGAGTGGTACGAGCGCGCGTTGAAGGTCGATCCGAGTCGCGCGGGCACGCGGATGGATTTGGCCTTGTCTCTGCGTTACCTGGGGCAGCCGGATGAAGCGATCGCCGAGCTAAAACAGGTCCTGAAGAAGGACCCGAAGAACGCGGCGGCGCTCTACAACCTCGGGATCATTTTGCTCGAGGATAAGAATGACAAGCAGGGAGCGATTGCCCGCTGGGAATCGCTGATGAAGGCCCATCCAAACTACCCGCAAACCGCCCAGCTCCGGCAGATCGTGGAGTCGATCAAGCATCCACCGTCTTCTTCCCCCACGTCCCCGTCTGGCGGATAAACGGTTGTAGGGCTCAGATGCGCCCTCGCGCGTCTGAGATTGGCGCGCCGGCGTGGCGGAACAGGCAGACGCAAGGGACTTAAAATCCCTCGGGGGCAACCCTGTCCCGGTTCGACCCCGGGCGCCGGCACCACGAGGCACAGTCCCGCCGAATCATCCCGCTTGTCCCGCATGTCTGGGTGGTGGTCCTCTCCCCCGGGTTGTTCCGTGCGTAAACTCGACGGTTCGTTCCCAGGTTCCCTTGGCAAGGTCCGATCGCCCGCGCTACAATGGCGGCGCCATCGTGACATCGAAGGAGGGGTCGTCGTGGGCAATGTGGATTCGCAGCAGTACGTGGACGCGCAGCGGCAAGACTGGAACCGGGTCGCCTCAGCCTGGGAGAAATGGGACCGGCGTCTGGACGAAAACATGGCGTTCATCAACTACCGCTTGGTGGGGGACGCGCGGTTGCGGCCGGGCCAGCGGGTGCTCGATCTGGGGTCGGGCACGGGGTACCCTTCGGTGTTGGCGGCTCAGGCGGTGGGTCCGGGAGGGGCCGTGGTCGGTTTGGATCTGGCCGAAGCAATGTTGGAGGCGGCGCGGCGCAAGGCCAAGGCCCTGGGACTGAGCAACGTGGCCTTTCGCACCGCGGATGTCACCACGCTTCCGTTCGAGGCGGCCTCGTTCGACGCCGTCATCAGCCGGTTTTGCCTGATGTTTCTCCCGGACATCCCCAAGGCCCTGGGCGAGATCGCCAGGGTCTTGAAGCCCGGGGGCTATCTGGCCGCGGCGGTCTGGTCGGCGGCGGAGAAAAATCCCTACCTCCGTATCCCCATGGACGTGGTCAAGACGTTGATCGAACTTCCCCCTCCGAGTCCGGACCAGCCCGGTCTCTTCCGGCTAGCGAAAGCGGGCGATCTGTCGGGCATGATGACGAGGGCGGGCCTCCAGGCGCTGGCGGACGACGAGGTGACGGGGCATTCGCCGTTCGACTCGGAGGACGAGTACTTCACGAGCCTTATGGAGATTGCGGCGCCCCTGCAAGGGCTGTTCGCGAGGCTGTCTACGGCTCAACGGCAAGACGCCGAACGCGAGATCAAGCGTGCGGCGGGGCAGCTCCGCCGGGGTTCCGAGGTCGCGTTGCCGATGGCCATCCGGGTGGTGGCGGCGCGTAAGCCGGAGTAGTCCGACCAGGGTTCGGGGTTGGCGAGGGTCCTGAGCGGGCTTGGCTTGCTTTCCATTCGCCCGCTGTGCTATAAGTCCCCGTTTCCTTGCTCTCGCCGTTTCGCGAGGGCTTTAGAGCCATAAGGAGCGCTTCCGCATGACGGTTTACGAAACGATTTGCATCATCAAGACATCCCTGACCGATGAAGAGATGGGGAAACTAATCGCCAAGGTGCGCGGGTTCATCGAAAAAGCCGGTGGCGAGATCCTCAAGATGGAGAACTGGGGCAAAAAGAAGATGGCGTATGAGGTCCGCAAAGAAAAGAAGGGCGCGTACGTGTTCTTCCGGTTTCGAGGACCCTCACCGGTTGTGTCGGAGCTCGAACGCCAGTATCGCCTGGAAGACGCCATCATCAAATTCTTGACGATCAAGTGTGATCCGAAAATGCTTGCGGAGGAGATGGCGCGCGAGGGAGCCGCCGCGGCGCATGCGGCCTCGCCGGCTCCGGTTGCGGTGGCTGTCGCCTCGCCGGAGTCGAGTGTCGGGGGGTGAACCATGGCGAGCTTCAACAAAGTGATATTAATGGGCAACCTGACCAAGGATCCGGAGGTCCGATTCACGCCCAGTGGCACGCCGGTGGCGACCTTCAGTTTGGCGGTCAACCGGCGATACAAACAGGGTGAGGAGCTCAAAGACGAGGTCTGCTACATCGACATCGTGGTCTTCGGTAAACAGGCCGAAAATTGCGGGCAGTATCTGAGCAAGGGCCACGGCGTGATTGTTGACGGCCGACTGCAGCAGCGCCGCTGGGAAACCGACGACGGCCAAAAGCGCAGCAAGCACGAAGTCGTGGCGCAGACGATCAACTTCCTGCCGAAGCGAGCGGAGGCGTCGGGAACGGCTGTCTCCACTCCCAAGGCGGCCCCCGCCGCCGAGGGGCTTTCCGGCGAAGAATTCGTCGATAATGATGTCCCGTTTTAACTTGAGGAGCCAGGTATGCGACCGATGACCCCTTCGTCTTCTTCGTTCGGCCCGGGAGCGGCTGCTGGGAAAGACGCTCGCCCCGGCCAGACCGCTCAGGCGCCCGAAAAGAAGTTTTTCAGCCGTCGTAAGGCGTGCCGTTTTTGCACCGATAAGGTCGTTGGCATCAGCTACAAAGACGTGCCGATGCTGCGGAATTTCTTGACGGAGCGCGGCAAGATCATGCCCCGCCGCATTTCCGGTAATTGTGCGCTCCATCAGCGGGCGCTGACCACGGCGATCAAGCAGGCCCGCAATATCGCGATGGTCGCGTTTACCGAAGAGCGATAAGTCGTTCCGGGGTCTCAAGGCCCCGGGATGGTGGCTGCGGGAGTCTCATCGCTCGGCTCGATTCCAAGACCCTCTGGCTGATCGCCGCGGCAGCCGTCGCGGTGGTCGTGCTGCTCCAGTTCTGTCCCGCAAACCGCCGCCAAGCGGTATGGACCCTCAAGACCTCAGGCGACGCCCTTCTGATCGAGGTCGCCGATTCCCCCGAGCGCCGGTTGTTTGCGCTCGGGATGCTCGATCGATTCCAGCCAGGCAGGGGGTTGCTCCTGATCTTCGACGACGGGACGCCGCCCCGCGTGTGGTCGAAGGCGCTTCAGGTGGAAGCGGATCTCTTGTGGCTCGACGAGACACGCCAGATCGTCGATCGAGACGTCGGTGTCGGTCCCTGCGTGGTCGACCCCTGTCCGGAATACACTCCCGAGCGCGGTGCCGTGTCGGTTCTCGTGCTTCCCCCAGCGTCCAGCCAGGACGCGGCATTCGCCCTCGGTCAGACGGCGTTCTTACGCCCTGCGACACCCTGAGGCGGGATGGGCGGCGCATGATCGAAGGTCTCGGCGCGGCTTGGCGCGATCGGCAACCTTGCGCCCCCCCTAGGTAAGTTGATATAGTGGCCAAGATTTTTGGAGTGGCGGTTCTCTATGACCAAATCGAAAGCGACCACTGCGAAACCCAAGCGACCAGCGCCCCGACGCACGGGCGGCGTGCTCAAGGCGGTGTCCGTTCGGACGCCGTCAGCCGCCCGCCCCGGCGTAAAGGTCTCGCGGACCAAGAAGGCGCCGGCAGCCGTTTCGTCAGCATCGAAGGTAAGCCGATTCAGCGACGCCGCCAACCGTCGGCTCAGCGAGCGGTCGCCCATGATGATCCTGGAGATCAAAGGAAAATACTACGATAAGATTTTTATCGGATATGCCGAGAACATCAGTCGGAGCGGGTTGTTCTTCTCGGCGGCTAATCCGCCCGCGGTGGGAGCGACGTTTCCCGTCGAGTTCGTCCTGCCCGACAATCGGACAATGGTGCAGTGCACCTGCCGCGTCGTGTGGCAGCACCGGTACGAGACGACCGGGCGGCCGTCGATCGGCGTGGGGGTGGAGTTCCTCGATCTCGATCAGGCCAAGCGCGTGTTGATCGACCAGTGGGTCAAACGACGATCGAGCGCGCCCCGACCGCGAACCGCAAGAACGAAGCACTGATCAGGGAGTCCGGGGCCGATGGTTGACTGGCGGCGAATCTCCCGAGCGGCGCCCGCCGCTCGTCTCCTCCGTTTGCTGCGCCGTCAGGCGAAGCCCGTGTTGTGGCTCGCGGCGGGACTCGCGCTCGGCCTGGTTGGGTCGCAAGAGTTGCGGTCGCCAGGCGCATCGGGACCCGCCGACGGTGAGTACGCGGTGGCGGCTCGCGCGATCGACGGCGACACCATCGAGTTGGCGACCGGCGAACGGGTGCGGTACGTCGGGATCGATACCCCCGAACTCTATCGGCGGTCGGGGACGGCCTGGGTTTACCGCCCCGAGCCGTATGCCGAGCAGGCGTGGACGTTCAATCGTCTGGCGGTCGAAGGGCGAACCGTCCGCCTGGAGTTTGATGTCGAACGCCGAGACCGGTACCAGCGGCGTCTGGCCTATGTCTATCGTGACGACCGCTTCATCAACGCCGATCTGGTCGCGCAAGGCTTGGCCGATGTCATGACCATCCCGCCCAATACGCGGCACACCGAGCTTTTCCGTCGCCTCGAACGTGAAGCCCGCGACACGCGACGCGGCGTGTGGGCGGAGCGAGGAGCCCCGTGAGGCCGTTCGGGCGCGCGGCGGGGGTGCTACGCAATCCGCACGGCTTCACCCTCATCGAGATCATGATCGTGATGGCAATCGTGGGGATCCTCATCACGATCGCCGAGCCCTCCTATCGCGTCCAGACGATGAAAGCCCGTGAGGCGGCGCTCCAAAAAGACCTCTTCGTGATGCGGGACGTGATCGATCAATACGCGGCCGACCAGGGACGGTATCCCGATTCCCTCCAGGATCTCGTGAGTGCGTCCTACCTGCGTGGGTTGCCCGTCGACCCGTTTACCCGATCGGCCGAGACCTGGATCGAGGTTCTCGAAGCGGAGGGAGACGAGCCCGGCGGGGTCTTCGACGTGCACAGCGGGAGCGACTTGGTGGCGCTCGACGGGACGGCGTACAATGCCTGGTAGCGGAGTCATGACACGGGTCGACCGACACGCCGGCAATGCGCAGGATGGCTTGCTTCGCGATCCGCGTGGAAGGAACGGTTTCCATTTTGCGCCCTTGGCGCAATCCGGATTGCTGTGCGATCCGGATGGAAGGGGCTATTTTCATTTTGCGCCCTTGGCGCAATCCGGATTTTCCTATTTGTTTGCGTTGTTCGCCATTGTGTTGGTGGGGCTGAGTATGATGGGGGCGAACTTGCAGTGGAAGACGATGGTGCAGCGGGAGCGGGAGGCGGAGCTGTTGTTTCGGGGCGATCAATACCGGAGGGCCTTCGCCACGTATTATCACAGCCAAGCGGGGGTCCAGCAGTATCCGCTCCGCGTGGACGATCTGCTCAAAGACCCCCGCACCTCCAAGCGCTTTCTCCGCACGGCGTACCTCGACCCGATCACCGGCCGACCCTTCGCTCCGATTCCATGCGGGAATCGCATCAAAGGCGTGGCCAGCTCGAGCGACGCCCCCACGCTCAAGCGGGACAATTTCCCGCCGGACTACGCCCAGTTCAACACCGCGACCACGTACCGGGAATGGATCTTCCAATACGATCCCTCGCTCGTTCCCGTGAAACCGGGCCAGCCGCCCCCGCCTCAGATCCGCTGTTGATCCATGACCATGCGTTCTGCGTGGCGCAGCAGCACCGTTCGACGCTACGTGCCCGCCACGCTGGTCATTCTGGCGATCGCCGCCGCCCCGTTTGCGCTGATCGCTTTGCTGGGCGAGTCGACCACGTCGAGCGTGGCGCCCGAGCTGGTCGGCCTCCAGGGGTGGGTCTCCTCCAAGCCGGTGACGCTTGCCTCGCTGCGGGGCAAGGTCGTGCTGGTGGATTTCTGGACGTACAGTTGCATCAACTGCCTGCGGACGATTCCGTATTTGAACGCCTGGTATACGCGCTACCGCGATGACGGGTTGGTGATCATCGGTGTCCACAGCCCGGAATTCGTGTTCGAGCAGGATGTCGCGCGCGTGGAACGCGCGGTACAACGGCTGCAGATCCGCTATCCCGTGGCCATCGACAGCGAGAAGCGGACGTGGCGGGCCTACGCCAATCAGTACTGGCCCCACAAATATCTGATTGATCGGGGAGGGAATATCCGCCACACGCAGATCGGGGAGGGGGGGTACCGCGAGATGGAACAGCACATCCGCGAACTCTTGGCCGAGGACGGTCGCGAGCTGGACCCGATCTCCGCCGAGGTGGAGGCGGAAGAAGTGGACGCCAAGGCGATCGCCACCCCGGAGATTTATCTGGGGACGTACTTCGGCCAGTTCCTCGGCAACCCCTTGGGTCTGCGGGGGATGCGGGCGGCCGTCTACGAAGAGCCCGCGGCGGTGGAGCCGAACCTCTTCTATCTTGCGGGGCGTTGGGAAATCGGCGAAGAGGCGGTCACCTCGGTGGGGCCGGGCGAGCACAAGGTCATGTTTCGGTATACCGCCAAGGCGGTGAATCTCGTGGCGGGGGCGGCGGGACGGGAGCTCGAGGTGGAAGTGCTCCGGGACAACCGGCCTCTCACAGCGCAGGAGATGGGCGCGGATGTAGCCGCCGATGGCCAAGGTCGCAGTATGGTCAGGGTGGGAGAGGAACGTCTGTATCGGCTGATCGACGACCGCGAAGGGTACGGGGCGCACACGATCACGCTGATCGTCGAGCAGGGGGGATTGCAGGTGTACACCTTGACGTTCGGATAGGAGGACGCGGATGAAGGCGTGGTTGGAACAACCGGGTTTTCTGAGCCCGTACGGGACCATGGGCGCGGACCTGAGTTATGTCTTGGCCGTGGTGTTTACCATCCTTTTCCTGATCGGCTGGCGGAAGGCCAGGCAGCGCCGCGGCCAAGCGCATCACCTCGTGACCCTGTGGGCGATGTCGGCCATGTTGGCATACTTCGTGGCCTATTACGTCAACCGCGGGCTGGGTGCGCTCGCCTTCGAGGGCGAGGAAGGGTTCGGGGGGCCTCCCGAGTTGTACCACACGGTCTTCAGTCCCCTGCTCACGTTCCACATTCTGGTCGTCACCGTCGGGTTGGTGCTGGCCGTGTACATGATCGTCTTGGGGTTTCGCACGTCGGTCAAGCGCGGAGCCGCGCGAACGCTCGTGGCCGGTGCGCCGCGAGGATCGGCGGCCCGGTTCGCCGGATGGGTGCTGCTGGCCTCGTTGGTTCTTCCGATCGCGTTGTTCGGGGTTCGGATCCTCTTCACCGAACCCACGCTCGGGAAATTCTTGGGGTGGTTTTTCAGCGGTGTCTTGGTGGGGCTTGGCGTGATCGTCGTCGAGACGGTCGGACGGGTCTTCTACCCCGACGGCGAGCGGCGGCATCGCGCCATCGGAACGTTCACCATGATCCTCTACGTCCTCGCCCTCTTGACCAGTACCTCGACGTACGTCCTGCTCTACGTCATTTGGCCTCCCACGATCGGCTGAAGGGGTTGCCTCGGTTGAGGCAGACGGGTGCAAATCCTCGCGCGCGCCCCCTTCCCATTCAAGATGTTTTAGAGTATGATGGCCGCGTTTTGCTGCACGATGTCTGACGCGGGTGGGGCTGTTTTCTTCCATATTACTCGACAGGAGGGAACTGTATGGCCAAAGCAATGACGAAATCGCAAATCATCGAACACCTCGCCACGAAGCTAGACCTGAAGAAAAAACAGGTCGTCGAGGGGCTCGAGGTGCTCACCAATCTCGCCTATAAGGAAGCCCGAAACGGGTTCACCCTGCCCGGTCTTGGAAAGCTGGTGCTGGTGCAGCGCAAAGCGCGGATGGGCCGAAACCCCCAAACCGGCGCGGCGATCAAGATTCCCGCCAAGAAGGTGGTGAAATTCCGGGTGGCCAAGGCCGCCAAGGATGCCATCTTGGGTAGCAAGTAGACGCGACTGACCGCCGGCTCCAAGGGCCGGACGGCTTGCATTTTAAAGAGTCGATCTAAGAGAATATAAACCTTTGTCGAGTGCGGAGATGACCCCCTCCAACGATCTCAAAACCATTCTGACCAGACTTCAGTTTCCCGATGACGCCCAGGTCCTGCGTCAGATCGTCGACCAGACGCTGCAGGTGAAGATCCGCATGGGACGGATCAAGCGGAAGATTCTGGTGATGAGCGGCAAGGGTGGGGTGGGGAAGAGTATGTCCACCGTCAATCTGGCGTTGGCGTTTGCGCGACGGGGAGAGAGGGTCGGTGTGTTGGATGTGGATTTGAACGGTCCGTGCGTTCCCAAAATGCTGGGGATCCCGGGTCGTCGGTTTGAGATGACGCCGGATGGCGCGGTACCACCCGAAGGCCCCCTGGGCATTCGGGTGGCCTCGATGGACTTCTTCTTGCGCGACCACGCACCGGTCCGGTGGAACGGCTCGATGGAGCTCAGCCCCGTCTGGCTTGGGATGTTGGAGATGAATGTGATCCGCGAATTCCTCGCCGACATCGCGTGGGGGGACTTAGATCTCCTCCTGGCCGATCTTCCGCCCGGGGCCGCGGCGGATAAACCACCGGCGATCGCAGGATTTCTGCCGGAGTTGGACGGCGCGGTGATCGTCACGACGCCATCGGAGGTGACCACCGATGTCGTCAGAAAGTCCATCGTATACGCCCGCGACGTGGGTATCCCGGTGATCGGTGTGCTCGAAAATATGAGCGGATACCATTGTCCTCAGTGCGGCCACGAGAGCGATTTGTTCGAGGGGGATGTCGAGGCGCTCTCGGCGGACCTGGATGTGCCTTTGCTCGGCAAGATTCCCTTCGACCGTGGTTTGAGCCGAAGCTGCGATACGGGCACCCCGATCCTGGACAGCACCCAGCCGATCGCCAAACGGTTCGATGAGATTGCTCAACGGATTGTGGACAGCCTTAATTTCAAACGGATCATGGCGGAACGGCTGTAAGGCGGTACCCGTGTGCCCCTGCCAACGGGGATCGAACGGTCCTCGCCTCTTCGCGAGAAAGAGGCGTGACCGCGGAGGAGAGTAAGGAGAGTCGATATGAAATTTGTGTGTATGAATTGCGAGGCGTTCATGCTCTTCCAGAAGGTCGAAAAACCTGGAGAGGGTACTCTCGGCGTCGAATTTCTCTGCCCGACTTGCAACGCGCGCTTTTCCATGGTGACCAACCCCGGAGAAACGCAGATGGTGCAGGCACTAGGGGTCAAGATCGGGGGCCGAACCACGGCGTCTGAGCCGTTTGAATTGACGCGCGGCACATTGAAAGACGGTGCGGAGTGCCCTGTGCCGGGGATGACGTCCGCTGCCCCGGTGACGTCGGCCATGGCGTCGAGTGGCGAGGGTGGTGGAACCTGTCCCTTCTCGTCGATGGTGGCCTCGATGGGGCCAGAGGCGAGCGCCCAAGCATCGCCCTCAGCAAGCTTGGAGTGGTCAGCCGAGGCCCTCGATCGCCTGGAGAAGATTCCGGAGTTCGTCCGCCCCACGGTTCGGGCCGAGGTTGAAGAGCACGCCCGGAAGGCGGGAGAGAGTTTCGTGACGCAAGCCATGCTGGATCGCTATAAGAACACGTCCGGCGAGATGGGCTGGACGGCTGATGCCAGACAACGGCTTGAGAACATCCCCTTTTTCATTCGTCCGATGGCCAAGAAAGAAATCGAACGTCTGACGCGCGAACGCGGGCGCACCGAGGTGACGGTCGAGATGATGGATCAAGCCAAGACCGCCTTCGCCAAGTTCATGGGGGGGTGAGGGTGTGGCCACGCAGGCCTCGGCCTTTCTAGGGGGGCTGGAACAAGAAATCCTGGTCCACGGAGCGGTTCGTCATCTCTTCCTCCAGCGGTTCGGCTCCGAGCCGCTTAGCCTCTTCCAGATCAGGACGTTCGGACTTCAGCATTACCAGCTCGTCAAGGTGTTTACGACCTATATGACGAATCTCCTCCCGAAGATCCCCGACAGGGATGCTGCGGCGCTGTTCCGTCACGTGTTCGATGATGAGTTTGGCGCCGTGAGCGGGCGAGACGCGTCGGCGGGCCAGGCGACGATGTTTCGAAGCCACGTCCACCTGTACCGGGAGTTTCTGGCGGCCCTGGGAGTGCAAGCCGAGGAGTGGGGCCGGGTGCGGCTTCTTCCCGAGACCGACGCCTACGTCAGGGCGCACCTCGCGCTGACGCGTGATGAGGACTTCAGGGTCGGTTTAGGGGCGGTCGGGCCGGGGCACGAGTTCGCGATCCCGACGATGTTTCGGTCTTTGGTCGCCGGCCTGCGCGCCAACACCAGTCTAACCGAGGAGCAGATCCACTACTTTACGCTGCATATCGAAGAAGACGTCGAGCACGCGGAAGTGTTTAACGCCCTGATCGCTCGTCATACCGAGACCGACGAGGGGCGGACACTGGTCCGGGACGGGGCGATGCGCTCGTTGAAGTGGCGCGCGCTGTTCTGGGATGGGCTCGCGCGCGCGGTCTTCGGTGAGAGTGAACGGTGATGTCGAACGAGGCGCCCAATCAGGCCGTTGAGGTCCGCTGGAACGAGGCGGCGCTCGAGCGGCTGAAGCTTGCCCCGGTGTTCTTGCGGGGCATGGTGAAAAAGCTCGCGGAGAAACGGGCGCTGGAACAGGGGATTGCCGTCATCACGGCCGAGCACCTCGCGGAATGGAAGAACGCCTCAATGGGCTCGATGGGGGGCGAGGCTGGGCTCAAGGACGCGGCCGATCAGATCGCCAAGGGCCAGCTCCCCTGGACGCAGGCCGCCAAGGAACGCCTCGCCACCGCACCCGCCTTCATGCAGGACATGGTCCGGCGGATCGCCGAAGACGTGGCGCGCGAGCGCGGCCACATGGAGGTGAACGTCGAGCTGTTGGAGAAGGTGGAGCAGCTTGGTGCGCTCGATGAGGGCAAACCGGGTGCGGAGATGCCGTGGACGGCGGGAGCGACCGCTAAGCTGATGCAAAAGGTCGCGGGCACGCCCCCGATGGCCACCGAGTTCGTCACCCAGATGCTCAAGGCCGACGCGGAGGACCTCGCGTGCGCCCATGGTCTTGCCGAGATGACCGAGGAAGCGCTCACCCTGGTCTGGGAGACGCCGCAGGAGGCCGTGAGCTGGAGCGAGGAGGCCTGGGCCCGGTTGCAGACGTCCCCAGATTTTGTCCGAAGCGGGATCAAGAAAGCCGCCGAACGCCGCGCCCGCAAGCAAGGCGTAACCGTCATCACGTCGGACCTGCTGACCAAGTTCCGAAACGAAGCGATGATGAAGGCGGTCATGCGCATTCGGAAGTTGGGTTACACCGAATTGACCTTCGACGCCTTCGATACCGCCAAACAGCAGGTCAAGCGCCTTCAGGGCAACGAGCAGGCGGACAAACGGCTGGATGAAATTCGCGAGTACATGGCCAAGAAGCCCCACGTCGGCGTGCTCGGCGAGGGGCTCATGCAGCGATTTCGTAACTACCTCAAAGGCGAGGGCGACCTGAAGATCGAGAAATGAAGGATGTTCGATATCACATCTCCGAGAAACACGGGGAAAAGCACGGCAGGGCTGGGGGCGCGCCCAAGAAGAGCGACGAGCTCCAACGCTTCGGCGTGTCGATGGAAGGCTATCTGCTGGAGCGCTTCGACCGGGTGATCGAGCAAAAGGGCTACACCAACCGCTCGGAGGCCATCCGAGACCTCATCAGGGATTCGCTCGTTGAACAAGAGTGGGACGAGAACCGAGAAATCGTCGGCACCGTCACGATCGTCTACGACCACGAAGTCCGGGAACTGAGCGACACCCTCACCGACCTGCAGCATCAGTTCCAAAAGCTCTTTCGTTCCACGCTGCACATCCATCTCGACGAGCACCACTGTTTGGAAGTGCTGGTCGTCCAGGGCAAGGGTAGCGAGGTCAAGAAGATCGCCGATAGGCTCATCGGAACCAAGGGCGTCAAGCACGGGAAATTTACCATGACCACCACGGGAAAAGACTTATAGGCACACCTCGGCATTCGTGACGTCCCCCCCGCTCTTCCCCATAGCAGCCAATCTTCGTAGCAACTAATTTATTTATAGTGTTATAAATTAAATCCCTGAAATCCCCAAGTTTATCCGTTTATAGCAGTTATATGGATGTTTCTAGGAATAAATCCCCTTGACTCGGTGTTATGGAAGTAGTACGTTAATTAAAAACGTAACACATACCTGGGGCGGGTCATGGATCAGGCGCGAATATGGTGGATGGGAATCGGGGTCGCGTGGTTGTGTGTGACCGCACATATCGGGACGGCTGCCGGGGCCGACGATGTGGCCTCAGAGCTACGGGCGCTGAAGGAGCGGGTTGAGGTCCTGGAGCGTGGAGACAAAACAGTCGATGTCACCGAACAGGATGGCCACGGTCACCGCCTCCACCCCATCCACTCGCTGGAGGAGGCGAAGATCAGCGGGGACGTGACGATGATCGGCCAAACGACGCCGTCGGTCGCGCCGGGAGAACAGTCCGAGGGGACGCTCTCGATGGATCTGTACTTCGAGCACCCGGTGAGCAAGTCGGGGCTGGTGCTCGTTCATCTCGATCTCCAGCAGGGGCAGGGGTTTCAGTTCTTCCCCGTGTTCACGGCCCCCAACGGCAACACGACGGGACCGAATAACGACATCGAAACGTTCGAGGTGCAGACCGCGCTCCATCTCGATCAAGCGTTCTATGAGCACCGCTGGCTGGGCGAGCGAGTGATCTTGACCGTGGGGCAGTACGACCCGACGGCCTTCTTCGACACCAACGCCTATGCCAACAGCGAGCGGACGCAGTTTTTGGCGGGTATCTTCGGCACCAACCCCACGTTGGAATTCGGCGGAACGGATAACTTCTACGGCTTCGGAGGCGTGTTGCGGATCGAGCCGGTCAGAGGTGTCAATCTCCTACTCGGCGCCATGGAGGGGGACGGGGATTACCTGGAGATGTTCACGCGTCCCTGGTCGATCGCGGAAGTCGACGTCGACCTCGATCTGCTCGGTCGGGAGGGAACCTACCGTTTCTTCGCGTGGCAGAACCACCGCCACCACAAGCCCGACTCTTCGCTCAACCCGGATCGCGAAAATCGTGGCGTAGGATTCAACTTCGATCAGGCGCTGACGGCCCAAGTCGGGCTCTGGGGGCGTTACGGTGTTCAGGACAGCCAGATCGCGCACTTTGATCGATCCGCGTCGGCGGGGGTCCAACTCGCGGGGAAAGGTATTGGACGGCCCCACGATGCCCTGGGTGTGGGCTACGGCCTGACGATGATCAGCGACGACTACGAGGCGGCGCAGGTCACGGCGGGCAACCCCCAGTTCAACACGAACGAAGGGTATTTCGAGGCGTACTACCGCCACGTTGTGTCAGGCGACGGCGAGTTTCTGGGTGTGTCGCTGTCGCCTGATGTCCAGTACATCGCCAACCCGGGGGGCGACAGCTCGCTCGACCCCATCGTGGTGTACGGTTTCCGGCTTCAGGCGTTTTTCTAACCAGGCATCGGAGGAGGGGGGCTATGTCATTGAGCGGATGGTTCGGACGATTTCTCGGCATCTCGGCGCTGGCGGCGGTGATGGCCATTGGACCGGCGGCTGCGGCGGAAACCGGGAAGAAGATCAAGGTTCTCACCACCGTGGCGCCGATCACCAATATTGTCAGGAACGTGGCCGGTTCGCACGTCGAGCTGCACGGGCTCATCCCCGAAGGCGCCGATTCGCACACGTTCGAGCCGGTGCCGAGCGACGTGAAATACATCGCTCAGGCCGACCTCATCGTCCTCAACGGCCTGCACCTCGAAACGCCCACGATGCACCTGGTCGGCGCGAACAAGAAGAAGGCGGCCGAGGTGGTCCAACTCGCCGACCTGACGATCAGCCGCAAGGACTGGGTCTTCGACTTCTCGTTTCCGGCGGATAAGGGCGATCCGAACCCCCACCTGTGGCTCAACGTCGCTCATACCATGAAGTACGTGGAGATCGTGCGCGATGCGCTCGTCCGCGTCGATCCGGCCAACAAGGCGGCCTACGAGGCCAACGCGACGGCCTACCTTGCCAAGCTTAAGCAGCTCGACGAGGCCATTATGGTCGCGATGAAGACGATCCCGCAGAAGAATCGCAAGCTGGTCACCTACCACGACTCGTGGGCGTACTTCTGCCCGCGGTACGGCTGCACGGTGATCGGGGCGGTCCAGCCGTCTGATTTCGCCCAGCCCACGCCGCAGGACATGATCGCGTTGATCAAGCAGCTCAAGGCTGAGACGGTCCCAGCGATCTTCGGGTCCGAGGTTTTCCCCAGCAAGGTCCTCGACCAAATCGGCCGAGAGGCGGGGGTGAAGTTCGTCGACACCCTGCGCGACGACGACCTCCCAGGCGATCTCGAGGCGCCGAACCATACGTATGTCGGGATGATGAAAGAAAACGTCGAGACGATGGCCCGCGTGCTGGGCGGCGACGCCGCGGCGCTCAAGGGCATCGACCCGAGCAACGTGCAGCGCGCGCCGTAGGTGCGCGCCATACGCTGGGCCGGAGGCAACCCCCCCATGTGGCGAAGCAACGTCGGCAAGTAGGTTCTGATCGGACGGCGCCGGGGAAAAGGCTTGCCGGGGGGGGGCGATCCGTGGTACTCATGATCCCGGTCCGATGAGATTTCTGCAGTCCATACGTGTCGTCCGCATCGGGGTCGTTGCTCTTGCCTTCCCCCTGGCCATCTATCTCTTCCTGTTCTCGTGGGCCGCGCTCGTTCACGCCTACGCCCAGGATGAGCTCGTCGATGCTCACGGGTGTGTCATCGGCGTGTGGGTGCAGCACGCCAACGCAACGGATGGCGCGGCTCATCCGCTCGCCCCCCTCTTCTGTCTCGGCGAACTGATTCAACCGTCCTCGGACGTCGCGTTCCCGAAGACCGTCCTCAGCCTCACCTCCCGCGGTCCTCCTTCCCACTCCTCGTAGTCCTTCTCGATCCTGACTTCGGATTCCGTAGGAGACGCGGCGTCATCCGCCTGCGCGTCCGCGGGCGCTTCGATCGGCCTCGGTCAGTCCTCGTCTCGGCCTCCGATCGTCTTCGTTCGGCGCGGGACCGCGTTCGATGTCCCTACTCTTCAGGGATCTCTTGGAGCTCGACTCTCAAGGAGGATTTATGCAGCGAGGATTATGGAGAGGACTCGTCATTGGGTGGTTCGGGGTCATGATGCTCTGGTACGCGCCGACTCGGGCGGAGGAGACTCCGGTCGAGCGCCTGGAGCGGGAATTAGGCGAGACGAAAGCGGCGGTGCGTGCCCTGGAGGCCAGGCAGCCCCTGCCGCAGGTGAAAGGCCAAGGTTCTAACCCCAATATTTCACTCGACGGGTTGTTCGCCGCCGCGGCATCCACCGCCCCCGATCTTGAAACGCTTCAAACTGGGGCCCACGATCCCAATCAACGCGGGTTCACGGTCCAGAATCTGGAACTGACGCTTGGCGGGAACGTCGACCCCTACTTCACTGCCATCAGCCACATTGTCCTACAAATCGACCGGGAGGGTGAGAGCACGCTCGAAGTCGAAGAAGCGTACCTCACTTCCACGGCGTTGCCGTACAACCTCCAGTTGCGCGCCGGGCAATTTTTCACCCAGTTCGGCCGCCTCAATCCGACCCACCCCCATAACTGGGCGTTCGTCGATCAGCCGTTGGTCAACGGCCGGATGTTCGGAGGGGATGGGTTGCGAGGGCCGGGGGGCCAGTTGTCCTATCTGATTCCCCTGCCGATCTACGCCGAGGCGATGGTGGCTCTCCAGAACAGCCAGGGCGAGACCGCATCGAGCTTTCGGAATGTACCGGGGGATGAGCTGTATGGGCGCACGCTCGTCGAGCGAACAGTGAAAGGGGTGGACGATCTCCTCGTCGCGCCTCGGCTCACGACGTCGTTCAACCCCGGTGACACGCAGACCGCCCTCGTCGGCGCTTCGGGCGCGTTCGGCCCCAATGGGAGCGGACCGTCGGCTCGGACTCGGATTTTCGGGGTCGATCTCTACTACAAATGGAAACCGCTACGGACCGTGAAGGGTTGGCCGTTTGTGGCGTGGCAGACCGAAGTCATGCAGCGTCGGTATGTCAACGCCGCGGTGGAGGACGATCCGAACACGACGATGGTGGATGAGACGTTGCCCGAGGAATTGCTGCGCGACTGGGGCGGGTATTCCCAGGTCGTCTGGGGATTCACGCCACGCTGGGTGGCCGGTCTGCGGGGAGATTACGTCGCCGGGAGAGGAGGCGATCTCACCGATCGCTCGCGCGAACGACGAGTCCGAGTCTCACCCAACCTCACGTTCTATCCCAGCGAGTTTTCGAAATGGCGGATTCAGTACAACCGCGACGACGTCCAAAGTCGGGAGGACATCGTGCATTCGGTCTTCCTGCAATGGGAATTCTTGATCGGAATGCATGGCGCGCATGCGTTTTAACCGAACCGATAGTGGAGGCCAGGCATGAGACGAATTCTGATGATCGCTGTGTTGATGGTGCTGTCCACCCCCGTCGCGGCCGCGCCCCTGACGATCGTGACGACGACTCCCGATCTCGCGGCGATCGTCCGCGAGATCGGGGGATCTCGCGTGGACGTGACGAGCTTGGCGACCGGGCCTCAAGATCCGCACTTCGTCGATCCCCGGCCGAGCTTTCTTGTGAAACTGAACCGAGCCGATCTGTTGATCGAGGGTGGGTTGGATCTTGAAGTCGGGTGGTTACCGGTCTTGCTCGAGAGTGCACGAAACCCACGCCTGCGTGTAGGCGAGCCGGGGCGCCTCGACGCGTCGCGCGGCATTCAGGTGCTCGGCGTGCCGGAAGGGCCGGTCGATCGCTCGCTCGGGGATATCCACGGAAAGGGCAACCCGCACTTCCTGATCGATCCCATGAACGGCGCGATCGTGGCCGAAACCATCGCCGACCGCCTATGCAGCCTCGATCCCGGAGGCTGCGCGACCTACCGGGCACAGGCCAAGGCGTTCCGCGGTCGCCTCGAAGCCGCTCTGGTCAAATGGATGAAGATGATGGCCCCTTACCAGGGTGTAAAGATCGTCGTCTATCATGATAGTTGGCCCTACTTCACTGGGCGGTTCGGTCTTCACGTCGTCGGGTTTGTGGAACCTAAGCCGGGAGTGCCGCCGCCACCGAGCCACGTCGCCGAGTTGAGCGACCTGATCAAACGCGAGCAGGTGAAGGTCATCGTGATGGAGCCGTATCACGAACGGAGTATGCCCGACCTCTTGGCCCGGCAGACCGGAGCCCGGGTGCTCGTGCTCGCGCCCACCGTGGGCGGCGCGCCGGAGACGGATGACTATCTTAAGCTCTTTGACACGGACCTGGCGCGATTGGCCGAGGCGCTTGGGACGGGGAGTGGGGTGGCGAAATGATCGAGATGTTGGACCTCCCGTTCATGCAGTCGGCGGCGTTGGCGTGCGTGCTGCTGGCGTTCGTGCTCGCGCCGCTCGGCAGAGAGGTCATCGCGCGACGCATCGTATTCGTCGACCTCGCGCTGGCGCAGCTTTCGGCGTTGGGTGCGGTGATCGGCTCCACGGTGGGATGGGACCCGATCGCGTCCTCGGTCATCGTCACGCTCGCCGGCGCGGCGCTGCTGGTGTTGCCCGCCGAGACGGACCTGCCGCAGGAGGCGCTCATGGGGCTGGTGTACGCGGTCGCGTCGGCGGCCGCGGTCTTGATTCTGGCGAAGAGCCCGCACGGGGACGCCGATCTCCTGCACATCCTGTTCGGCAACATCCTGGCCGTCACGCCGCGTCAGTTGTGGCTGCTCGCGGGCCTTGCCGCGGCTGTCGCGGCGTTCTCCCGGTATCGGCGCACGCGGGCGGCCTCGGGTCGAGGGGCCACGCTGGTGTTCTACTTGCTGCTTGCCGTCTCCATCGCCTTGGCGATGAAGAGCGCGGGAGTGCTGGTCGTGTTCACGTACCTCGTGGCGCCGGGGCTCGCGATCCAACTGTTGGGACTCTCGCGGACCGGCGGGGTGGTCTCCGTGGTTAGTGCCGCCGCGTGTGGCGTGGCCGGCCTGGTCGCGTCCTACGCGTGGGACCTCCCGTCCGGGTCGGCGATCGTCGCGGCCTTCGGTGTGTGGCTGGTGTTGGCTGCGGCCGCCGCAAGGATGTTCCGGATGCCGGCCCGAATGGCGAAGGGCGATCTGACGGAACGTAGGGACGCAGTGTAAAGACGAAGACCTTGCCGTCCCGATCATGGTGGCGCCGCCGCTGCATCGTGTCCCAAAGGACACGATCCCCGAATCTCGGGTTTGCGGGTCAGGTTGATGGTTGGGCGATGCGTTCGGTATGGGTCTCGCCGCGGGCGCCTCGGTAGGTGATCATTCGGCCGGTCAAGTCGACGTCATATGTGGTGATCCCGGCGGCCCAGATCTGTTGCAGGAAGACGGGGTGGGTACTCTTCCCCTGCTGATTTTCCCGAATCGCCGCGACGAGCCCGTCCCTGCTGAACGGAGCCGGTCTTGCGCCGGGTTGGGCGGTCGGCGCGTCGCGCTCGGCGTGGATCTCGTCGGCGCCGCGGCGAAACGAGATGGCGTGCGTGGCGACGACGACGTGGTAGGACGTCACGCCCGCGTCGATTAGGAGTTGCACGAACTGGGGGTAGGTGATGCCTCCGTCTCTTGCTCGCTGAATCGCGGCTTCCACCGCGTGCTTCATGGCGTCGCTCCTGCCCGTCCTTATTTTCGGGGTTTGAGCAACATCCGCACGATGTCGAGGTGCCCTTCCTCCGCGGCTAACATCGACGCGGTCTCGCCGTACCGGTTCGTGGCCGCGGCATCCGATCCGGTGAGGAGCAGGGCTTGCACGATGCCGGCATGCCCGGTCCGAGCCGCCAACATCAGCGCGGTATCGCCATCGAGGGTTCTGGCGTTGACGTCGGCTCCCGCCGACAACAACGCCTGCACGATGGGAAGCCGTCCGTTCCATACCGCATCCATCAACGCGGTATCCCCGCCACTGCGTGTTGCGTTGACGTCAGCCCCTCGATCGAGCAACGCCTGAATGATGTTCTGGTATCCGTTCACCACGGCGTTCATCAGGGCCGTTCCCCCGTACTCGTCTCGGGCCTGGACATCGGCGCCCTGGGCCAAGAGCACTTGCACGGTGTCGTGGTGTCCATTCCCAGCCGCAGCCATCAAGGCCGTCCTGAGACCCGGATCTCGTGCGTTGACGTTGACGCCGCGATCGAGCAGCGCGCGGACGGTCTCGGTGCGCCCGTTCCACGCCGCATCAAGCAGCGCGACGGCATCCTGTTGCGTCTTCGTCTTCGGCCCGGTATCGCGGGCGCGGGCCGCCCGACCCTGCGCGGCCGCCGCCTGATCGGTCTCTCCCCACGCGCAGAACACGCCGACCACCACGCCCAACACCCCGACCACCACCCCCAACGTCCGAACGAATGCCTGCATGGCTCCTCCTTGTACCCGTCGACTCTCCCTGGGCCGCTGAATAACCAGTTCCCTCGTGTGCTTCGTGGTGTCGCTCCGTTTTGCGCCGACAGATCCCGCCACGTGTCTTTTTACGGCCCATGGCCGGGTTGCCTACACGCTCGCTTCTCCTGAAGCGTGGAGAACTGGAGCCCCTCCTTCCTCGGAGCGCGGGGCTGCGTAGTCGCGGCCCAAGTACAGGTACACGGCCGGCACGACGAATAGAGTGAACGCGGTGCCGATCGTCATGCCGGTCGCGATGACGAGGCCGATCGAGAAACGCGCGGAGGCGCCGGGGCCGGTGGCGATCAAGAGTGGAATCACCGCGAGCACGAGCGCCGCCGTGGTCATGAGGACCGGGCGCAGGCGGATGGCGGCCGCCTCCTCGATCGCTTCGCGTTTGGGTCGGCCCTGCTTCTGCAATTGATTGGCGAATTCCACGATCAGGATGCCGTGTTTGCTGATCACGCCGATCAGCGTCACGAGCCCCACCTGGGTGTAAATGTTAATGGTCGTGACGCCGAGACTCACGAAAACCAGCGCGCCGCAGATGGACATGGGCACCGTCACCAGCATGATGATGGGGTCCAGAAAGCTCTCGAACTGCGCGGCCAGCACCAGGTAAATAATGAGCAGCGCGAAGAAGAACGTCAGCACCAGCGCCGCGCCCTCGGTCTTGAACTGGCGCGACTGGCCGGCGTAGTCCACCGTGTAGCCGGCCGGCAGGATCTCCCGGGCGGCCCGTTCGAGCACGCCCAGCGCCTCGCCAAGCGGCACGCCCGGCCGCGGCACGCCCGAGACGACGACGGCGTTCAACTGTTGGAAGCGCTTGAGCTGTTGCGGCTCGACCGACTCGCGGAGCGTCACGAGCGTGGAGAGGGGAACGAGCTTGCCCGAACCGGTGCGCGTGTAGTACTGCGTGAGCTGGTCGGCGTTGAGGCGGTGTGCGCGCTCGACCTGCGGAATGACCTTGTAGCTCCGGCTCTCCATCGAAAAGCGATTGACGTAACCGCCCGACATCATGGCGGCGAGATCGTTCCCCAAGCCGCGCATGTCGATCCCGAGCAGCGCCGCCTTGTCGCGATCCACCTCGACGTGAATCTGCGGCTTGTCGATCTTGAGGTCGGTGTCGAGAAAGATGAACTTCCGGCTCGCCAACCCGCGCTGGAGAATCTCGCCCGCCACCTCGTTCAGTGCCTGTACCGGCTGCGTGCCCGCCACCACGAATTCGACGGGGAAGCCCATGCCGCCGGTCGGCAGCGGCGGCGGCGCGAACACGGCGTTCTGCAGGCCCGCGATCTGGCCGGCCTTCTGCTGCACCTCCTCGATCACTTGCTTGGTCGACCGCCCGCGTTCGGCCCATGGTTTGAGGACGATGCCGGAGATTGCGGTGTTGGTCCCCACCGCCGATCCGCCCCCGCCCACGCCGTTCATCAGAAAATAATTCTCTTTTTCCGGAAGGCCGTTCGCGATCGCGGTCAATTCGCCGGTGAACCGCGTGAGGTAGTCGAGCGAGGAGAACGGGTCACTCTGCGAAAAGATCAGGGTGAACCCTTGGTCCTCTTCCGGCGCCAGCTCCTGGGGCGAGGTCTGGTACAGAAAGTAGGTGCTGGCCAGCACGATGACGCCGAACACCGCGATCACGTGCTTGTCGTTGAGCGCGCCGTGCAGGCGCCCCTGGTAGGCGTGGCGCAAACGCTCGAAGCGCCGATCCAGCCAGATCTCGAGGCGGTGTCCGCCCCGCTCGTCGCGCGGCCGCAGTAGCTTGGCGCACATCATCGGCGACAGCGTCAGGGCGATCACGCCGGACAGCAGCACCGCGCCCGCGAGCGCGAAGGCGAACTCCACGAACAGCGTGCCGGTCAGGCCGCCGATGAAGCCGATCGGCGCGTACACCGCGACCAAAGTGATCGTCATGGCGATCACCGGCAGGCCCAGCTCGCGCGCACCCTTGATCGCGGCGTCGAACGGGCTCATGCCGGCTTCAATGTGGCGGTGGATGTTCTCCAACACGATGATCGCGTCGTCCACGACCATCCCGATGGCCAGTACCATCGCCAGCAACGTGAGCAAGTTGATGGAGAAGCCCATCACCCACATCAGGAAGAGCGCGCCGATGATGGACAGCGGCACTGTCACGGCGGGAATGATCACGGAGCGCAGCGATCCAAGAAACAAGAAGATCACCACGATCACGATGATGACGGCCTCGATGAGCGTGATGACCACCTCGTCGATGGCGTTGCGAATGTAGCGCGTCCCGTCATAGGGGATATTCGCCTCCAAGCCCTCGGGCAACTGCGCCAGGATGTCCGGCCACTCCTCGCGCACCCGCGCGATGACCTCGAGCGAGTTGGCGTCGGGGGAGACCTCGACGCCGATGAAGGTCGCGCTCTGGCCGTTGAACGACACTGCGGTGCTGTAGCTCTCCGAGCCCAGGACCACGTCCGCGACGTCGCCGAGGCGCACGATCGCGTCGCCCTCGGAGCGGAGCACCAGGTTGCGGAACTCCTCCGCGGTTTGGAGGTCGGTCTCGGCCTTGAGATCCACCTGGACCAGCGCGCCCTTGGTGGTGCCGACGGCCGCCTGCACGTTGTTGGCCTGGAGCGCGGCCTGGATGTCGCTCGCCGTGAGGTTGAGCGCCGCCAGGCGATCCGACTTGAGCCAGATGCGCATGGCGAAGGTGCGATCGCCGATGATACGCGCGCGCTGCACGCCGGGCAGCGTGGACAACCGGGGTTCGATCACACGGACCAGGTAATCGGTGATCTGGTTATTGTCGAGGATCGTGCTGTAGAAGCTCATATACATCGCCGCCGTGGTCTCGCCCACCGACAGCTCGATGACCGGGTCCTCGCTGCCCTGGGGCAGCTCGCGCCGGACCTTGTTGACCTTCGCGGCGATTTGGGTGAGGGCCTCGTTCGGATCGTAGTCGAGGCGAAGATAGATTTGGATCGAGCTCACGCCGGGGAGGCTCGCGGACTGCATGTAATCGATGCCCTCCGCGCTGGCGATCTCGCGCTCGAGCGGCGTGGTGATGAACCCCTGGATCAACTCCGCGTCGGCGCCGACGAAGGTTGTTGCCACCACGACCACGGCGTTCTTCAGCTCGGGGTACTGGCGGATGTTGAGCTCGGTCCCTGCGCGCAAGCCGAGCAGCAGGATCATCAGGCTTACCACCATGGCAAGCACCGGCCGGCGGATGAAGATATCGGTGAAGCGCATAGTCTATCTTACAAGCCTCTCCGTGTATTCGAGCGGTTGAGCCTGTTCAGGAATGCGTCAGATGCAAGGCGGAGTGAGGAATCCCCTCTAGCGTGACGGACGAATGCTGCTTCCCGCCGGAGCGTACTGGGTCGTACGTGAGGAGGGATTCCGAAGCGACAACGCCGCAGATGACCATTGCTTCGCCACCTGCAATGTTCTTTCGGGCCGATTAACATTCGCGCCCTCGGCGCGTCCAGGTTCATGGACAGGCTCTAGCTTTCGGGAGGCGACGGGTTGAGCTCCGCGCCAGGTTCGACCGCGTTGTTGATGATCACGGCCGCGTCGTTGCGCAGCTTGAGCAGCCCGGAGGTCGCCACGCGCTCGCCGGGCTTGAGTCCCTCGATCACCGCGACGAAGTCGCCGCGCGTCGGGCCGGTCTTGATCAACCGACGGGTCACCACGAGATCAGGCCCCTTGCTGCCGCCGGCTGTTCCAGGCTGGTCCCCGGCGGCCGGCTTCTCTTGAACGACGTACACTGAGTTGCCGTACGGGTTATAGCTCACGGCCGTCTGCGGCACCACGACGTGGTCCTCCGATTTCGGCAGCGCGATCTGCACGCGCGCGAACAGGCCGGGCTGCAGGCGGGCTTTGGGGTTGCGGAAGGTCGCCTGCACGGTGACGTTGCGAGTGTTCTCGTCCACCTTGGGCTCGATCGCGGTGATCGTTCCCTCAACGTTCGCGTCGGGGAAGGCGTCGAAGCTCGCGGTGACCGAAAGCCCAGCGGCGATCGCTCCGAGCCGCTGCTCGGGCAAGGTGAAGTTCACGTAAATCGGGTCGAGCGACTGCAGCGTGACGAGCGGCGTGCCCGGGCTCACGTACTGCCCGATGTTGACCTGCCTGATTCCCAGCACGCCCGCGAAGGGCGCTCGAAGGACCTTTTTCCCGATACGGGCGCGCTGGGCCTCGACGCGGGCGGCCGCCTGGGCCGCTTCGCTCTCCGCCCGGTCGAGTTGCGATTTGGCGAAGCTCTCCAGCCCGTATAGCTCGCGTCCGCGCGCCAACTCCGTCTCGGCGAGATCGCGCTGCGCTTCGAGCGTCCGCAGGTCCGCCTGGTCCATGGCCGCATCGAGCGTGACCAGGACGGCGCCTTCCGCCGCGCGGTGCCCGGACTCAAACCGGATGGACTCCACGACGCCCGCGACCTCGGTGGTCACCGCGACCCCGTTCACGGCCGCGACCGTGCCGATTCCATCGATGGTCGCGGGCCACGTCTGCTCCTGGGCCGCGGCCACCGTGATCGCCACCGGAGGGATCGGCATCGTGTCGAAGAATCGGTTCATCATCGTGTTGCCGAACCACTTGAAGCCGAAGATGGCCCCGAACACCAACCCGGTTGCCGCCAACATCATGATCATTCGCCTGTTCACGATCGCGCCTCGCAGAATCTCAGAAGTTGGTCGTACCGCACGGCCGGGTCCTGCATTGACCCATGCCCCATTCACGCATCGCTCTGTGCGACGCGGCATCGGGGATAGACCGCACGCTGCTCAAAAAGGTCACCGATGGGGGCAGGTCTTGGATCGTGCTATCCCGCGACACTCCGGCCAATGGGGTTGATCATGAAGCCAGCACCTCCTAAATTGCAAGACTCCGATTCCTGCGACGTGCGAGACCGATGACTGATCACGATCCAAGCCCTGGCCCGCGGGTTCACGCGGGCAGCCGCGTCGCGATGTCGGTTTCTATGCCGGTCGTCGCTGACCGAACGACGCCGCGTGACCGTGTTCACTCCTCGAGTCCCGGCAAGCGATCGATGCTGTCCCTATTCCTCGCCCGGCGATACTCCTCGAGCTTGGCCGGCCCCTTGGCATCGGCCCACTGGTCGAGCGCGTCGCGATCTTCTCGATAGTCAAAGAGCGGGACGCCAAAGCCGCAGGAATCCGCGACCCGGGTCATCTTCACGCGAATGATCGCCCGCATGCCGGGATGCGGTGGAAAATGACCGGCCAACGCCAAGAAATCAGGGTGGGCGGGCGTCACGACGTCGCCGCGGCCATGGAGCCGCACAATCTTCGGCGATCCGTCGAAGGCGCAGAACATGAGCACGATCCGGCCATTTTCACGCAGGTGGGCGTGGTCTCCACGCCGCTCCCCGTCAGATCCTGATAGGCCACCGTGAGGGGATCGAGGATGCAGAAGGAGTCGCCTCCCTTCGGCGAGCAGTTCACATGCCCCTCGCGCGCCACGGGAGCCGTGGCCACAAAGAACACCCGCTGCGTCCGGATCCAATCGGCGAGTTCGGCGGTGATGTGTTCGAAGAGTTTGCCCAAAGTGGTCTTGGGGACGCTGTGAATCAGGCCGATGGGGTGAGGTGTTGAATCGTGTTATCCCGCGGCGCTCAGGCCAACGGGGCTCATCATGAAGCCATCAGCTTCCAAATTGCAAGACCCCTCTACCTGCCACGTGCCAGACCGATGACTGATCACGACTGAAGATCTGACGCCGCGCCCCCCCGTCAGGCGCAATTCCGGTCACATCGGCCTAACGTTTCCGCAACAGATTGACGGCCTTGGACAGCCGGTCTCCATAGTCCTTGTCGGCATTGCGGAAGTAGCCGATGGAGCGCTCGATGATGTCCTCGCGACTCACACGGGAGAGGGTCCCCGCGATGTTGTCGATCAGACGTTGCTGCTCGTCCTTGCTCATCAGCCGGTAGAGGTTGCCTGCTTGGATGAAGTCATCGTCTTCGGCGTGCCGTTCCCACGGATAGGAGCCGCTCAGGCCGTGGATCTCGATTGGGGCGTACGTCGGCTGGTTGGTTTGGACCTCGCCCCCGAAGCTGTTGGGCTCGAAATTCTTGGAGCGACCGCGGTTCCCGTCAAAGCGCATCGATCCATCCCGCCCGTAGTTATGGGCCTCGGTGGCATGCGGCCGATTCACCGGAAGCTGGGTATGGTTGACCCCCAGGCGATAGCGGTGCGTGTCCCCATACGCGAACAGGCGCCCCTGGAGCATCTTGTCGGGCGAGGGGCCGATGCCGGGGACGAAGTTCGCCGGGTTGAAGGCGGCCTGCTCGACCTCAGCGAAGTAGTTCTCCGGATTGCGATCGAGCCCCATCCGGCCGACCTCGATCAAGGGGTAGTCCGCATGGGGCCACACCTTGGTCAGATCGAACGGATTGAATCGGTAGCGCGGCGCATCGGCGACCGGCATGATTTGGACCTTGAGGGTCCAGGAGGGGTATTCGCCCCGGTTGATGGCATGGAGCAGATCCAAATGATGATGGTCCGGGTTCTGCCCGGCGATGCGGGCAGCCTCTGCCGATAGCAGGCACTTGATGCCCTCGTCGGCCTTGAAGTGGTACTTGATCCAGAATGCCTCGCCACCGGCGTTCACCCATTGGAAGGTGTGCGAACCAAAGCCGCCCATGTTGCGGAAAGTAGCTGGAATGCCGCGGTCCCCGAAGAGTATCGTGAACTGGTGGGTCGCCTCGGGAGAGAGGGAGAAAAAATCCCAGACGTTGTCGGGCTCCTGGACGTTGGTGTGCGGGTCCCGCTTCTGGGAGTGGACGAAGTCGGGAAACTTGAGCGGATCGCGAATGAAGAACACGGGGGTGTTGTTTCCCACCAGGTCGTAATTGCCGTCCTCGGTGTAGAACTTGATTGCGAAGCCCCGCGGGTCGCGCACCGTATCGGCCGAGCCTCTCTCGCCGGCCACGGTGGAGAAGCGGACGAAGACCTCGGTGCGCTTACCCACTTGGCTGAGAAATTTGGCCTTGGTCCACCGTGTGACGTCCCTGGTGACCTCGAAGCGGCCGTAGGCACCCGAACCTTTTGCGTGCACGACGCGCTCCGGGATCCGCTCCCGATCAAACCGGGCGAGCTTTTCAACGAGGTGGTGGTCCTGGAGCAGCACGGGCCCTCCGGGGCCCGCGGTCTGCGAGTGCTGATTGTCCGGTACTGGGGCGCCGGACTCGGTGGTCAGTGTTTTCTTATCAGACATGGCGTTTGGCTCCTTTTGTCTGCAAGGAAGAGGGTTCCAATGGTCTAACCAATCACGATGCCACTATAAATTCTCGGCCCACTGCCGACAATGCCCCAAAAGGGGTGTTCGGCAGCGCCTAGCCGTAGCTACTTCAGGAAGGCCATGATCGCCGACACTACGTCCTCCTGGTGTCCCACCCACACGTGGCCGCCGCTGGGATAGCTGATGAAGCGGGCGCCTGGGACGTGTTCGGACGTGTAGCGCGCACCCTCGTAGGTCCCATACAGATCATCGGCGAAGCTGATCGCCAGCGTCGGAGTTGTGATGCGTTCCAGGTCGTAGCGGGGGAGCGTGGATGCCACTGCCGCGTCGTTGAGGAGTCCCTGCTGGCGCGGGCTGACGGGGAGAATGTGATCGAGCATGGCCAGCGCGCGCGCCTGCTCAGCGGCACTCGCGCGGTCCAACACGTCGGGCGGCGTCGCAAGAATTGCCTCCACCAGCGTCCGGCGCATCGTCTTGATCGCCAACCAAAACAGAAAGTCCGACTTCAGGGCGGTCTCGAACACGACCGGAGTGCTGGATGGAGCGGTGACTTGTTCTGCGGAGCGCGGAGCATAGGCCAACGGCACCAGCAGGACGAGACGATCGGTTCGTTCGGGATTCCGCAGCACAAACTGCATGGATGACGGCGCCCCGGCCGAGACCCCGACGATTCCGACGACTCGTTCGATGCCCAGCGCGTCGAGCAAACACACGTGCGCGTCGGCCTGGGCCTGCGGCGACGCATCCGCCGGCAGCGGCGTTCGCAGATACCCGAAGCGCGACATGGTGATGATGCGATACCCGGCTTGAACAAACGGCTCGACGGAATCGAGCCCCTGATCAAATCCGCCGCCCGCGCCGTGTACGATCAAGATCGGCGGCCCGTCTCCGGCCTGTGCATATTCGATCTGACCACAGGGGGTCTGGACGATGCGGCTGCCGGTTGAGACGCGCTGTCGCGCCGGGCCGATTTCTCGCCGATACTCAATGACGGTCAACCCGCAGACTCCGGCGATCACAAAGCCGACAACAGCCCACACGGTGGAACGAACACGTCGTGGGGACATTTGGTGGCTCCTCTACTGGACGCGAATCACTGCGAGCTTATCCGCACCGGACTCGGGCAACCACACTTCGCCGGGCCGCCCCAGGATCTGCCGCACTTTGGCGCCTCGGGTGGGGAGGGTGAAGAGCGTAAACTCCTCCGTGGTCGGGTCGAAGCGCAAGATGGCGTCGCCGCCGAAGTCGGACAGCCACACCATGTCTTTGTCGTCCACGAACACCGCGTATGTTTGAGGGCTTTCCCCCGGCAGCGTCCACTTGCGCCAGTGGTTGGTCTTGGGGTCGTACACCGACAGTTGCCCCGCGTTCCACTCGCTGACCCAGATGCGGCTCTTAGAGTCCGCCCATACACGCCGCGCCCCTTGTCCGGGCGTGGGCGGTTCGACCACGGTCGCCTTTCCGGTCTTTGCATCGATGCGCGCGATGTGCGAGCCCGCGAGCGACGCGTACCAGACGCTGCCGTCCGGCGCGGTACAGATGCCGTAGGGTCCGCGGCCGCGCGGGGCCTCGAACGTCTCGACCTTGCCGGTCTTGGGATCCACGCGGCCGTAGTACCCGTTCTGTCCCGTGAACCACAACGTGCCGCTGTGGTCAAAGGTCGCGGTGTTGAGATTGGCGTTTTGCTTGATCGGCAGGGGATAGGTGCTGACCTTGTCGGTCTTCGGATCAACCCGGACGATCGCGTTCATGCCCGAATCCGTGATCCACGGCGCGCCGTCCGGACCCACGATCACGCCGTGCGGCGACGAGCCGTTGCCCAGCGGGATGTGACGGGTCTCGCCGGTCTTGGGGTTCAGGTAACCCAGCTCTCCCGTACCCTGCGCGGTGTACCATACGCCGCCGTCGGAAGCAGGCGCCACGTCGTGCGGGTGGGAGCCGGCGGGGACTGGGTACTCCCGGATGACGGAATCGGCGGCGTATGCGGCCCCAACCGCGAGAACCCATGCGGCGAAGACGGCCAAGCTCTTCCCTGTTCTCATGTTCTCACCTTCCCTTGAGACATTAGGGCGCTATGTTGTAGGCGTGCCGAACCTACCCGAGAAAGAAATCAGCCCCGTCTCTGTAACTGGTAGTCTATCGGAAATACGTTGCTGCATCGTTCACCATGCGCTCGGTGCACCAGCGCGCATAGAAGTTGCCGAGAAGCCGGCCGAGCCAGCGCGCAGGCCACGCATCCGGAAACGCATAATCGATGAAAACGCGAAGTCGCGACGAATCGCCCTGTGGCGTGATCTCGAACCCCATCCCGTACCGACCAATGACCAATAGATTGGGGGTGCCTATGGTTTCCCAGACCTTTTGCAACGGAGGAATCCGCTCAATCACGACTTCCTCTACGGAGAGATGGAAACCCAGTACCCGGCCGCTCAGGCGAATCGTAGACCCCACGGCGCGCCCGTCGGCGGCATCAAGCTCGATCGCCATGCGCGAGCCCGCCATCACCCAGGAGGATTGGCTCATGTGGCCCGACAAATGATTGGGATCGTCCAAGTACGCAAAGACAGCGTCCGCAGGAGCGCGCAATGCGACACAACTTTCGAAATGAATGGGCAACATGGAGAGGGCCTAACGCTGGTGACACCAAGGGAGCCTAATCCTGAAGCTCGCTATTCCGCTACGCTCAGGCCAATCGGGTTGATGATGAAGCCATCGCCTTCCAAATTGCAAGGTGTTTATTCCGACCACTTCCCAGAGCGATTACTGGTCAAGATTCAAGACCGAACCATGCGAAGGCAGGCCGCGCGTCGACCTGAAGTGTTAGGGCGACCGTACGAGGCGCGGTCTGTCCCATCTGTGCATCTGCTTAGCTCCGCGCCCTCGGGCACGAGGGCTGGTGATCGTTGACCAACCCCACGCCCTGCATGAACGCATAGACGATCGTCGAGCCAACAAAGCTGAACCCTCGTGCTTGAAGATCTTTCGACAACGCGTCCGACTCGGCCGTGCGCGCCGGCAGTTCGCCGCCCGGGTGCCGCCGCCGAATCGGTTTCTCGCCGACAAATCCCCAGAGGTAGACCGCGAATCCACCGAACTCCTCGCGGACCTTTAGCAGGGCCTCGGCATTGTTGATCGCGGCCTCGATCTTCTGACGGTTGCGGATGATGCCCGCGTCAGTCAAGAGTCTTCGCCGTTCGCGCGCGCCGTAGGTTGCCACTTGATCCGCCTCAAAGTTGTGGAACGCACGCCGGAAGTTCTCGCGCTTGTAAAGAATCGTCCGCCACGACAGACCGGCTTGGAATCCGCTCAGCACCAACTGCTCGAACAACAACCGATCATCCCGCACCGGTACGCCCCACTCGTCGCGGTAGACGAGGAACAAAGGATCATCCGTCGTCCAACATCGGCAACGGCCGACTCGTTCATCGGGATTCTCAGCTTGTTCTTGTCCTGGGCAACGTTTTGAAAGCACAAGTCGACTCCAAGCGTGGCAGCGTATTCCTCGATCAGCACTCGCGCGGCCGAGAAATCAGTCAGAAGGAACCGTTGCCTCAGAAATCTTGGCGACGATCGATCGAGTCGTTCGGGACCGGTGATTCGTGATCAGAGGGTAGCGAGTCTTTTTCCCCTTCGACCATTTGCAGCACCTGCTGCGCTTGCTCACTGACCAGTGAACATTGAATGGTCGTCTCGTTGGTCAGACAGCGCTTATACTCTGCATCGCTTGCCAGTGCCTGAAGACGGGCTCTGATTCCTTCACCGACGTCTCCGTTGAGTCGACCAATTGCCTCCGCGGCGTACCAGCGGATCCCCCAGTCTGGATCGCTGAGGGCGCTGCTTAACCTCGCCAGGCTTGAGGCGTCATTCGAGGTGGGTAGCGGCGGCCCTACAACCGTCTTCCACTCCATTGCGATATGGGTTTGTTTGTGGGCATCGATTCGAACCGGGTGTATGGCGTCTTCGACGACCGAGAGATGAACCCGTTCCGAGATAAACTGGCTGAGGGACGGCGGCAACAGTCTGATGATGAGTTCGACCTCTCCTGAAGCGTGAGCGATTCCGACCCGCCTCATCCGGACCGGATTGTGGAGTAGGTCCAGAGGCCCCCGGCTGATCTTCTGGTTTAGGATGCGCTTCTCGTGGCCGTCCTGAATCTCATACACCGCCCACCCCGTCACACAGGACGCGCAGTAGAACTCGATATAGCCCGGTGGACCTTGAGTCGGTATGGGGACGTTCGTCGAAGGTTCTGGTCCTGCGGCACATGCCGTCAAGAAAAGACCCACCGCGAGGAATGCTAATCGCTCACGACCGCGCTTCATACGCATTCACCCTCACCTTACAACAAAGAGGACGGATCTATGATATGGCTAGGCCTCGGCACGCCGCCTCACCCACTACTCATGCATCCGGCCGCTGTTTCATTTTTGCCGGCCTCCACACGCTTGGTGGCTTTGGCAGGTCTGAAGAGCGGCATGTTGTTGTAAGCGCACTCATAGTCGCCGGGACGGACGCGGTAGGTTTCGTGCCAGATGCCCACGTCCCCGCTGCTTGCGATGGCCTTGTTGAACTCGCCCCACGCGGGCCAATGCGTTTTGTCTCGGTCTTTCGCGTACCGATCCAGGTGCTCGAACGAGCGCCAATACTGGACCATGATGGAGGGATTGCCGAACCACGCCTGGGTGCCGAGAAAACCCGAGTCGGTGTTGGCCGACAGTTCCCGGATCATGCGCGGCATCGCGACCACCACGGGCAGCCACTTGTAGACTTTCCAGAATCGATTGACGCGCATGCCGATGAGGAAGACCACGAACTCGCCCTCCACTTCTGCGGTCATTCGTTTGGCAAAGACGGTCGCCATGTCTTGGGTTGCTCCTTCAGAGCAGGTAAGGGCCGGCGATGACGAGGGCGCGAGCCCATCGGTCGCCCTCGGAGATCCTCCCTCGCCCCATTTAGGAAATGGGGATAAGGGCTTCACGTCATCGACCTAGCTGTATTTCAGCACCGCCGCCATGAAAATGATCAACACGCCGAGAACAAGCGTCGCTTCTTGAAACGGGAAGTGTTCGAGGGGTTTGCGGTTGCCGAGTTCTTTGAGGTGGAGGAGGTAGAAGGTGAGCAGGATCGTGAAGAAGAAGATCTTGAGCATCAGCGCGTTGAAGTACATCCCGCTCAAGGTGCCGCGGACCTGCTTGGCGAAGTGGATGTTGATCCCGCCGGTGACGAGCAGGAGGGTGACGAAGACGGCCGAGACCTTTTGGAAGCGCGTGTGGATCTGGCGGAGGAATTCGACGCGCACGTCTTGTTTGAGGTACTTCTGGGCGGCGGGGAGCAGGATGAGGCTGGAAAAGATGACGCCGCCGATCCAGATGAAGGCAGAGATCAGGTGAACCCAGAAATTGAGGACCTTGAGGAGCTGCCCCGACGCGATCACGGCGCGTCCTGGTCCTTCGTTACCCCCTCCGGGATTAAGCCTTGGAAGCGGCCCATGTCAAACACCGGGGTGTCGTTGCCGAACGTCCGCTTGCGCAGGGCTTCCATCAGCTCGGGCGTGACTGCGGTGGCGCCCTGCTCGCGCGCGAACTTCTCCACGCGCTGGGTCACCATCTTCTGCAAGAAGAACGGCAACCGGTTTAAGCGCTCGATCGCCGCCTCACTCCACGGCGGGGGAGGGCCGTCGAACGTCTCCGCCATCGGGAGGATCTTCGCGCCGCCCTTGGGTGTGTAGTGGCACCAGAGGTCTTCGTCCAGGTAGTCGCCGTGCGAGGCGTAGGGGCGCGCGCGGCAGCCGCCGCAGAGCTCGCTGTACTCGCAGTCGGCGCACTTGCCCTTGAGCTGGGGCGCGCGCAGGTCGGCGAAGACGGGTGAGTCGTTCCACAGGGTGTCGAATCCCGATTGACGAAGGTTGCCGACCGAGAGCGGCATGAAGGGACAGGGCGTGAGATCGCCCTCCGGCGTGATGCGCGCGTAGTGCGTGCCGGCGAGGCAGCCGCCGCCTTCGTAGCCTTGGGCTTTCGTGATCGGTGACTCGGGGTTTTTCTCGTAGGCGATACGCTTGAAGTGCGGCGCGCAGCGCGAGCGGACCAGCATCCCAGGGAACTTCGCCTGCACGTCGAGGAGGTAGCCCAGAACCTCCTCGTACTGTTCGGGCGTGATGTCGGACATCTCCTCGCCGCGGCCGGTGCAGACGAGGAAGAAGAGGTTGTACACGCGTGCCCCGGCCTTGAAGGCGAAATCCATGATCGACGGGATCTCGTCGTAGTTCATGCTGCTCGCCGTGGTGTGGACCTGGAACTGAAGGCCGTTGCGGCGGCAGGCGTCGATCCCCGACAGCGCGCCCTTGAGCGCGCCGGGCAGGCGGCGGAACGTGTCGTGGTTGGAGTGGTCGAGCGAGTCGACGCTGATCGACACGCCCATCACGCCGGCGTCCAAGAGCTCGCGGATCTTTTCGTCGGTGAGGAGCGTGCCGTTGGTGCCGACGACGACCATCATGCCTTTGGTCGTCGCGTAGCGCGCGATCTTTGGGAGGTCTCGGCGCAGGAGCGGCTCGCCGCCGGTGAGGACGAGGATCGACGCGGGGTTCACGCGAACCATTTCGTCGACGACGCGGTAGCACTCCTCGGTGGTCAGCTCGTCGATCGAGCCCGCGTCGCGCTCGCCGGCCGAGAGGTAGCAGTGCGCGCAACGCAGGTTACAGCGCTTGGTGAGGTTCCACGCGATCAGGAAGGGCTTGAATTCCTCCTGGCGCGGGGATAACAGGGGCAGATCGAGGCCGGTCGTCACGATGAGAAATTTGTCCTAGTCTTCGGCCCTGTGAGCCCGTTCAGGAGGGGCCAGATACAAGGCCGCAGGGCACGAGGCAACCGGAGCGTACTGTGTCGTACGTGAGGATTGCCGAGCGCCCGAGAACGCCGTAGATGGCCCCTCATGGACGGGCGACGGCTTCGGGTTTTTTCGGCATGAACTTGGCGAGAATCTCCTCCATCTTGGCGGGATTCTTCATGGCCTCTTCCATCGAGGCCTTGGCCAGCTCGATGCCCTCGTTGCAGATCTCGATCGTGATCGCCCGGACGCCCTTGGACCGGGCGTGCTGCTCGACCATTCCCTTGGTGCAGTCGCGCATGTAGCCGGGGGGGACGCGCTCGATCCGTTGGTTAGCGTCGCGCGTCCACTCGAACTCAGGCGCCGGCGCGGCCAGCTTCTCCTCGGCGTTGCCGGCGAGCAGCTCGTCCTTCCAGCTCACCTCGGACGCGTACTCCATGATCACCTTGCTGGTGAAGTCGGTGGTGATCGTCTTGAGGCCCATCTTGCGCGCCGACTTGTCGATGATCGCTTTGGCCCGGCGGCGCATGTAGCCCGAGGGCACGGCCTTCAAGCGTTCCTTGGCCTCGGCGGTCCACTCGATGACCACGTCGTCGTACGCGATTTCCACCTCGATGTTGCCCTCGGCCTTTGCCGCAGCGAGGATGATGGATTTGTCGATGATCTTGAACTTCGTGCCGTCGGCGGGGCAGATCGGGCACTTTACGGGCTGGCTACCCTTCGCGAGGTAGCCGCAGTCGCTGCACACCCAGTAGTCGAGCTCGCGGCGCTCGTCGTAGCTCATGATCTTCTGGCCGGCGCTGGCCGCGGCGGTGTCGCCCATCAAGCCCATGATCTGGGCGCTCTGCGCGCCCATCAGGTCCTTCACAACCTCGTCACTGGCTTCCATCTTGTCGCGGTCGATTCCCGCGGCATCCAAGGTCTTGCCCAGGCCCTTCATCGCGGCCACGGCCTCGGGCGGCAGCAGGTGGCCCATCGCGGCGTCGACGACCTCATTGCTGACGATCGTGTGGCCCTTTTCCACGGCATAGCGGTAGATCGCGGTGCGCGCGACGCCGCGGGCGAACGATGGGACCCGTTCCATGCGCTTGGCAGCCTCTTCCGTCCATGCGATCGTGTACTGCGCCATCGTGTCGATCGGGGGCACGTACGTCCGATTCGAAATGAGCACGTTGCAGGCGGCGAGGCGGAGCAGGTTCTCCGAGTTGCTGCCGATGTCCATCGTGTCGTCCGAGTGCACGCCGATGCGGCCCATCACGAGCAGCCACGGTTTGCTCTTCTTCACATACTGCAGGCAGCGTTCGAACGCCTTGCCGTCGAGCAGCGTGGTCTTCAGTTGAACGCCCTCGCCCTCGGCGATCTGCTTGGCGATGTCGAGGTGCGCCTGGTAGATCTTGGCGAGCCCGCTGTCGATGATCTCCTCGTGGAGCTTCTCCTGCTCCTTGAACCGAAAGACCTTCCCGGCTTCTTCGGACAGCACGTCGGCGATGCTGTTGAACATCGCGTAGTGGAAGTAGGGATCGAACGCCGAGATGGCCTCCACCGGCACGTTCAGCGCCTTCCCCAGCGCGAGCGCGGTCATCAGGCCGCCGTACGAGTGGCCGCTGCCGTCGAGGGCGCACACGATCGGCCCGTCGGGCTCGATCGTCTTGGGGTTGCGCATGATCAAGAAGTCCGAGGTGTGGATCCGGCGCACCGTGCGCTCCACCACGCTGCCGATCACGCTGTCGCGCACGGCGCCCACCCCAAGAGCCCCCATGATGACCAGGTCATACTTGTTGGTGTTGATATCCTCGGTAATGACCTGGAAGTTCTTGCCTTCGAGGAACCGGCGTTCGAACGCGACGTTCGCGCTCTTGCACTGCCGGTCCACCACATCCAAGTAACAATCGGTGATGATTTCGAGGCCGCGGGTGATCAGCGAGTCGTGGATCCGCCGCTGCCGTTCGAGCTCCTTTTCGTCGTGGTACTCCTCGGGGAGGCCGGCCTCCATTTGCTTGAAGCGCTTGTCGTGCATTTTCGCGGCATAGGCGTGGCTGCCGACGACCGTGGCGCCGAAGTGCTGCGCCAACCGGACGGCGAGATCGATCGCGCGGTTGGAGTGGTCGGAATTATCTACCGGCACATATATCGTTTTGTACATCGAATCTCCTCTACGCGTGCACCCACGGGATGAGGCGGGCGAAACGATCGAACCAAGCGAACGGTGGACCAAAAAAACGGCTCATTATAGTCCGTCGACTTCGCGGAATGCAATGGGGAGACAGGCGCCGCGAGCGCCGAGGATACTCCCCGGCTTGCCAGCGGGGGCAGACTCGCTACACTGATCGATACACCGACGCAGAACGGAGTTCCTTCCTATATGAGTGATGGAGGCCGGCGCGCCCTCAACGACGCGCGCCGCACAAGGGATTCACCGCCCGGGTCGGTCGGGGGCGCGCCTGAGCCCGGAGATCCGTCCGCCCACGCTGGACGGGGCCGAAGCTCCGCCATCGCGTTCCGGCCGCTCACGATTTTCGTTCGGGTCCTTGCCGTCGTGGCCATCGCCGAAGTCGTGGGATCGGTGTTGGTCAGCCTGTTCGAGCTCCCGACGGGGGTCAGCATCGTCAACGTGGTCGTCGTGTCGGCGATCAGTGCGCCGTTTCTCTATCTGTGGGTCGTTCGGGATGTGACGCGCCGCCTCACGGCGCACGCGGCGCTGGCCCAAACTGCCTTAGAGCAGGAGTTGGCCCTGAAGGCCTACGAGGATCAACTCGCCCTCAAGGACTACGCCGAGACCGTCGTCGCCAGCGTGCCGTCCGGCCTCGTCATGCTCTCGACCGATCTGTACGTCCTTTCGGTCAATCGGGCGTTTCGGGAGATGTTTTCGATGTCGGATCGCGACGTGCTCGGGCAGCCGTTGGAGAAGGCTCTTCCGGGGGTGAATCCCTGGACGCTGGCGGCCGAGGTGCTCGGGAGCGACCAAGCCTCCCCGGCGATCAGCGTCGATGTGCCGGCACAGGGCGCCAGACACCTGCAACTGACGCTGACCCGATTTCAGCGAGTCGGCGAGGGGATGCGGTTGCTCTTGGTGGTCGAGGACATCACCAAACGGATTCGGTTGCAGGAAGAGATTGAAACGGCGCGGGAGCGGTTCTGGGGCATCTTGGACGCGGCAAGCGATGCCATCGTGTCCGTGGATGAGGAGCAGCGGATCATCGTTTTCAACAAGCGTGCCGAACGCATGTTCGGCTATCGGGCGGACGAGGTGATCGGTCAGTCGCTCGCGATCCTGCTCCCGGAGCGTTTTCAACGCGATCATCGCGGAGCCGTCGACCGCTTCACCACCGAGACGATTGCGTGGCGGGAGATGAGCGAACGGCCGGTCCTGGTCGGACGTCGAAAGGACGGTCATGAGTTTTCGATCGAGGTGATGATTTCGAAACGACGTCTCGACGGTCAGTGGGTGTCGACCGCGATCGTGCGCGACGTGACCGAGCGGCAGCGCGCGGAACACGAACTGCGCGAAAGCAAGGAGGCTCTCCAAGATTTCTTGGATACGGCAACCGACTTGGTCCAGAGCGTCACGCCGGACGGCCGGTTTGCCTACGTCAATCGAGCGTGGCTCCAGACGATGGGGTACAGCCGTGAGGACTTGGCGTCATTGACGGTGTTCGACCTCGTCCATCCCGATCATCGAGCGCGATGCCAAGAGACCCTCCGTCGCGTGGTCGCCGGCGAGTCGGTCAAGAATCTGGAGGTCGTCTGCATCAGAAAGGACGGTCGTCCGATCACCCTGGAAGGCAACATCGACGCCCGCTCGAAGGACGGTGTGTCGATCATGCGGGCGATCTTTCGTGACATTACCGAACGCAAACTTGCCGAACAACGCCTCAACACGCTGGCCCACTACGACACGCTGACCGGTTTGCCGAACCGGGTGCTCTTCCAGGACCGGTTGGCCCAGGCGTTGGCCCAAGCGCGTCGGGATCGGTGCATGGTCGGGTTGCTGTATCTGGATCTGGACCGCTTCAAACTCATCAACGACACGCTCGGACACACGGTGGGTGATCAGTTGCTCAAGGCGGTGGCCCAGCGGCTGGTCGGCTGCGTGCGAGCCACGAACGCCGTGTCCCGCTTGGGGGGCGACGAATTCACCGTGATGCTTCCCGCATTGACCACCCCTCAAGGCGCGGCGGTCGTCGCCCGGAAGATCCTGCGCGCGGTATCCCAGCCGATCACCGCCCACGGCCACGACGTCTTTATCACCCCGAGCATCGGCATCACCGTGTTTCCCGCCGACGCTGGTGATATTGACGGGTTGCTCAAAAATGCCGACGCGGCGATGTACCGTGCCAAAGAGCGGGGGAACGCCTATCAGTTCTACGCGCCCGACATGCACTCGCGGGCGCTCGATCGCCTGGCCCTGGAAAGCCAACTCCGTCGCGCGTTGGAGCGGGGGGAATTCGTGGTTTCTTATCAGCCTCAGGTGGACCTCGCCTCCCGGCGCTTGGTCGGGATCGAGGCGCTGGTGCGGTGGCGACAGTCGGACGGCGAGGTCGTGCTTCCCGGTGAATTTATTCCGCTGGCGGAGGAAACCGGGTTGATCCTTCCGATCGGAGAATGGGTGCTCAGGACGGCGTGCGCCCAGAATCGGGCGTGGCAAGAAGCGGGGCTTCCCCCCGTCCGCGTTTCGGTGAACCTCTCGAGCCGTCAGGTCACTCAGATCGACCTGCCCGACGTGGTGATGCGCGCCCTGAAGGCCGCCCGTCTGGATCCGCGGTATCTCGAACTGGAGCTGACCGAGAGCATTTTTATGCGCGACGCGGAGGCGACGACTGCCGCGCTCGATCGTCTCAATGCGATGGGTGTGGCACTTGCCATCGATGACTTCGGCACCGGCTACTCCTCGTTGAGTTATTTGAAGCGTTTTCCGATCAATGCCCTCAAGATCGGTCAGGGGTTTATCCGCGATGTGCCCTCCAATCCCGACGATGTGGCGATCGTCACGACGATCATCGCCATGGCTCACAGTCTGAACATGCGGGTGGTCGCCGAGGGCGTCGAGCACCCGACGCAGTTGGCGTTTCTCCACGCGCAAGGCTGCGACGTGATGCAAGGTCACCTCGTGAGTCGGGCGTTGTCGGCCGATGAGGTCACACCCTTCCTGCGAGAGGGATGGCAAATGGGCGAGAGTCGCGCCGCTTAGCCAAACCCTTGAGGCGTGTCCGCCTTGCCAGCAACACGACAGGGGCTACACTGAACGCGTGTTCGTCGCTTTGAAGCAGTTCCTCTCCCGCCCGGTGCCATGACCGAACAGGCGCACGTTCAGAAGGACCACGACGGCGAGGCTCGTCACGAGCGGCTGACTTCTGTCAAAGTCCTCTGGCTCGGGGCCTTCCTCAGCATCCTGAGCATCCTGGTGATTGGCGCGGTTGCCGAAGTAGTGGAATCGGTCATCACGGGACTGCTCGGTCTTTCGCCTGGTGTGTTGGAGGACGTGGTCGGCGTCGTGATTTTCAGCGGAATCATGGCGCCCCTATTCTATCTTTTGATCATCAAGGACATGGCGAGCCGTTCCTCGGCTCACACGATGGTCGCCGCGAAGGCTCGGGAGCAGGAGCTCGCGTTACAAGCCTGTCGGGAGCAGTTGGCTCTCAAGAATTATGCGGAGCTGGTGGTGGCCAGCGTCCCCTCGGCGCTGCTTGTGTTGTCGACCGATCTCATCGTGCGTTCGGTGAGCGAGTCGTTCAAGGATCTCTTCGATGTCAGCGATCACGACGCGATCGGGAAACCGGTCGAGAGGGTTCTGCCACTCGTCGGCACCTGGAAGCTGGTCGCCGAGGTGCTGGGGAGTGACGATCCGCGCCGTAAAGTCGGGGCCGACGTGCGGGACCCCGTGAGGAACCTGGACTTCCACGTTACGCTGACCAAGCTCCAGCAGCCGGACCAGGAGGCGCGACTGCTCTTGGTCGTGGAGGACGTCACCGAGCGCAAGCAGCTGCAGGAGCAGGTCGAGGCCTCGCGGGCTCGTTTCTGGGGGATCGTGGAGGCGGCCAGCGACGCGATTCTTACGGTGGACGAGCACCAGCGGATCGTGGTCTTCAACCGGCAGGCCGAGAGTATGTTCGGCTATTCCTCCCGTGAAGCGATCGGACAACCACTTCACCTGCTGCTTCCGTCCCGTTTTCGCGACGGACATCACGCTTTCGTCGAAGGATTCCAGCGCGAACACACGGATCGTCGAACGATGAGTGAACGGCCGGTGCTCCTGGGGTTGCGGAGAACCGGGGAAGAGTTCCCGGTTGAAATCACCATCTCCCAACTCGAGTCCAACGGGAAGCCCCTCGTGACGGCGATCGTACGCGATGTCACCGAACGGAAACGGGCGGAACGGGAACTGCGTGAGAGCAAAGAAGCCCTTCAGGATTTCCTGGACAACGCCACGGACCTCGTCCAGAACGTCGGGGCCGATGGACGGTTCGCGTACGTGAACCGCGCCTGGTTGCGCACCCTCGGATACACGCCCGAGGAGGTGAACGGCCTCACTATTTTCGACATCATTCACCAGGAGAGCCTCGCCCATTACCGGGATCTCTTTCAGCGCGTGCTCGGCGGGGAATCGATCAAGAATTTTGAGTCCGTGTTCGTGGCCAAGGACGGCCGGCGCATCCCGGTCGAGGGACACGTCGACTTCCGCTCTCATGAGGGGCGGGTGTTGACCCGGGCCATTTTCCGGGATATGACCGAGCGTAAACTCGCCGAAGAGCGGTTGAACCACCTGGCCCACCACGACTCCCTCACCGGCCTGCCCAATCGTCTCTTGTTCGCCGATCGTCTCACCCTCGAGTTGGCGCAGGCCCGCCGTGCCAAGCAGTTGGTGGGGCTTCTCTTCCTTGATCTGGACGGATTCAAGTCGGTCAACGACTTGTTGGGACACGATGTCGGCGATATTCTCCTCAAAGGCGCGGCCCAGCGTCTGGCCGGCAGCGTGCGCGCGAGTGATACCGTCGCGCGATTAGGGGGAGACGAATTTACGGTGATCCTCCACGATCTGAACCCGGTGGAAGGAGCCGCGGTTGTGGCGCAGAAGATTCTGCACGCCCTGTCCGAACCCTTCGTCCTGGAAGGCCACGAGGTCTCGGTCACCGCCAGTATCGGAATCACGGTGTATCCGCTTGATGGCGAGACCGTCGAGGGCTTGCTCAAGAACGCCGACGCGGCCATGTACCGTGCCAAGGCGCAGGCCAATTCCTATCAGTTCTTCGCGCCCGAGACCCAGGGACGGGTCACGGACCGTCTGACATTGATACAAGACCTTTACCGGGCGTTGGAGCGGGGAGAGTTGGTCTTGCGGTATCGGCCCTATGTGGCGCTCGCCACGCGCCGTCCGGTGGGCGGCCAGGCGCACGTGCAGTGGGAACGACGGACGGGGGTTGTCCCGCAACCGGATCTCATGCGTGTGGCGCAAGCAGCGGGGCTGATCGCGCCGATCACGGAATGGATGGTGCGGACGACCTGCGCGGATGCCCGCGCGTGGCAGTCGCCGGGATCACCCCTCGTCCGCGTGGCGGTGCATCTGTCCCGGCAACAATTTGCGCAGGCTCACATCGTGGACGGCGTGGTCCGGGCGCTCAGCGAGACGGGCCTCGATTCCCGTTGCCTCGAACTCGAACTGGCCGAGGGGATTTTTATGCCGGAAGCCGAGAGCACCGCGGTGAAGCTCCGAGAGTTACACGCGTTGGGGCTCGCGTTGTCCATCGCAGACTTCGGGACCGGTTACTCGTCGCTTGGCGATCTCAAGCAGTTTTCCATTCAAGGACTCAAGATCGGCCGAGACTTCGTCTGCCGCCTCACGACGGATTCCGACCGAGCGGCGATCGTCTCGGCGATCATCGCCATGGCGCACGGGTTGAAGATGACCGTGGTCGCCGAAGGGGTGGAGGACGACGCGCAGGTGGCCTGGTTGCGTACCCAAGGCTGCGACATGATTCAAGGCGATCTCGTGGGACGGCCGGTGTCCGCCAATGCCTTCCTGCAATTGACGGAGGCCGGCGGAGGCCCCGAACGCCTGGTGGCGTGATGGATCAGGGTCGCGCGACGATCGCGCGGACGCGGCGCTTCGGGGACAGCGCGGCGGCGACAAAGAAGAGCGCGGTGGCGAGCAGGACGATGGTCGCGCCGGACGGCAGGTCGAACCGATACGAGAGCAGGACGCCGCCGACCGCCGACCCGACGCCGAAGGCAACGGCGTAGCCCATCATCCCGAGCATTGTTCGGCCGAGCTGATAGGCGGACGCCGCGGGGATGACGATCATCGCGAACACCAGCAGGGCCCCTACCGTCTTGAGCGAGACCACCACCGTCAACGCGATCAGGTTCAGCAACAGGAAGAAGAACCGTCCCGCGGCGATTCCCGTGGCTTCGGCCATGGCTTGGTCGAACGTGATGAAGTGGAACTCCTTGTAAAACAGTAAGACCAGCACCAGCACCCCGCTTGCCAACCAGCCCATCACCGACAGGTCCTCGGCGGTCACGGAAAGTACGCTGCCGAACAGGAAGCCGTAGACCTCGGCGTTGTATGTGCCCATGAGACCGAGGAAGAGGATCGCCAGCGCCATCGTAAAGGTATAGAAGATGCCGATGGACACGTCGAGTTTCATGACCCCGCGCTGGTACAGGCCGTGAATGACCCAAACGGTTCCGAGGCCGAACAGCACCGCCATGCCGAGGGGAGACACGCCCGTGAGGTAGCCGAACGTCACGCCCGCGAACGCGGCGTGCGACGTGCCCGCTCCGATGAACGACAGCCCGCGCAGCACGACGAACACGCCGATGATCGAGCAGAGGGCGCCGATGATCACCGACGCCGTCAGCGCGCGCTGCATGAAACCAAATGTGAATAGCTCATAGCTCATCGCTCATCGCTCACAGGAAAACCGGGTTCCTGTTTTGACCCTATGAGCTGTGAGCTATGAGCTGATCGCTGCCTCTCACGCATGGTGGTCTCCCACGATGACGTAGGGGGCGGCTCCGTGGTCGGTCACGACGATGTCTTTTCCATAGACCTGGGCCAGCGTGCCGCGCGTTAAGACGTCCGAGGGCGGTCCCACCGCGAAGAGCCGGGTGTTGAGCAGGACGAGGCGATCGGCCACGCGGCTGATCAGGTTGATATCGTGGGTCACGAACAGAATCGTCAGCCGCAGATCGCGGTGCAGGCGCACGATCAGCTCCATGATCGCGTGTTGGGTGGGCGTGTCGATGCCGGTGGTGGGTTCGTCCAGCAGGAGCACCTCCGGGCGCTGCGCCAGCGCGCGCGCGATCATCACCCGTTGCTGCTGACCGCCGGACAACTCGCCCAGCGGTGTCCCGGCCTCGGAGACCATGTTCACCGCGGTGAGGGCCTCACTCACGATGGCGCGGTCGGCCTTGCCCGGGTAACGAAACAGGCCGATGGAGCTGTAGCGGCCCATCATCACCGCCTCGGCCACCGTGATCGGAAAGTGGGGATCGACCAAGTCTTTTTGGGGGAGGTAGCCGATGCGGGCCCGGTGCTCGCACCGCAAGCGTTCGCACGCGCAGTCGAAGACCCGAACCGATCCGCTGACCGGGGGGACGAGGCCCAGGATGGCTTTGAGCAGCGTGGTTTTGCCCGAGCCGTTGGGCCCGATGATGCCGATGAACTCTCCCGACCGGATCCCCAACGTGATGTCGTCGAGGGCGACGCGATCGCGATAGTGAATGGTGGCCCGGTCAAACCGAATCACTTCCTCGTTGGCCGTCGTCACTGGAGCGCTTCGATCAAGGTGGCGGCATTGTACCGCATCATCGATAGGTAATCATCCGTGCCGGGGAGGGCGCCGGGGAGCGGCGTGAGGACCACGACCGTGGCGCCCGTCTCCTGCGCGAGGGCCTGGGGGATCTTCGGCGAGAGCTGCGGTTCGGACACGATGACTCGAATGTGTTCCCGTCTGATCGTCCGGATGAGGCCGGCCATGCGCTTGGCCGACGGCTCGCTCCCGATCTGGGTGAAGATGTCGCCGCGGATCTGGAGGTCGAAGCGCCGGGCGAAGTACGGCCACGCCGGATGGTGGGTGATGATCTTCCGGTTGGACACGGTTTTGAATTGTTGGACGATCGTCCGCTGCAGCTCGTCGAGTTGTTTGAGGTAGGCCGCTTGGTTGGCCCGATAGATCTTGCGCCGCTCGGGGTCGGCCCGCCCGAGCCCCTCCGAGATATGGCGGATCATCACCTGCGCGTTTTCGGGATCGAGCCACACGTGGGGGTTCCCTCCCGCGCGTCGTCCTTCGTCGTTGTGGAGATCGCCTCCATTCTCGTCGTGGGCGTGCGACTCTTCTCCCCGCATCAAGGGGATGCCCTGTGAGGTCTCGACGACGAGCAGGCGAGGATTGTCGGCGTTCTTGATGAGGCCGTTGACCCAGACTTCCAGCCCGAGCCCGACTTTGACCAACACCGCCGCCTCATGAACGGCCTGGATGTCGCTGGGCTTCGGCGTGTACGTGTGCTCGCTTTCGAGCCCGGTGATCAGGCTCGTGACCCGCACGTGTTCTCCGCCGATGACCCGCACGAAATCGGCGAGGACCGGCAGGGTGGCCACCACGGGGAGTGGCGCCGCGTGGGTGATCGACGAGCAGGCCAGCCCGAGGACCACGCCCAGCCCGATCCAGGCGTGAGATCGATTGAAGCTCCTTGCAGCAAGCTGCAGGGAATGCGGGGTGTGCATCGCGAAGCAATCTTCATGCACTTTCCGCCCGATCACGAGGCGGACTCGGCCCGCTTCAGGAGGATCGTATTCTCGATGTCGTTGTCCACGAATTCGGTGGGCCGGGTACCGGGGGTCCGGGTGAACGGCAGGCGGATCTTCAATTTTCCGCCGGGGGCGAACTCGGCGATGGCGCGGATTGTGACGGGGCTTCCGTTGGGGGCGGCATCGAGATCGAGCCAGGCCGGCTGTTGGGCCTGGTCGAACGTGTACCGGTAATCCAGACGGGCCGAGCCGATGACCATCGCGCCCGACCCATCGGGGTTGAACGTGAAGTCGATCCGGTTCTCGGGGGCTCCGTTGGACCAGGCGCCGGTGAGCGAGGGAGCCGAAAACTCGGTGTAGGCCCAGATGGCGATCGCGGCGATCACGATCGCTCCCAACCCGAGTATCACCCGTGTAGACGGTCGCTGCATGTGTTCGATCCTTCGTGTCGTGTGTGGATGGTGAGGTTACGGATGCCAGAGGTACAAAAAGCCCGGTTCGTCGAATCGCCAGATCCCGGCATCGATGTTGACGACCGGCCCGGCATAGAGACTCCCTTTATGCTCGCCGGGACGACTGTAGATCACCACCGATGCCTGGGTAATGCCGGCCGCTTCTTTGACGCGGGCGATCGATGTCTCCAGGTAGCCGATCTCGTCAACCAAGCCGGCATCGTGGGCTTGCTGCGCGGTGTAAATTCGGCCGTCGGCCAGCGCGGCGATCCGGTCCGGCGCGAGCCTCGGCCGGCCGGCGACCACGGTCCCGACAAATCGCCCGTGCATCTCGTCGATCACGGTCTGAAAGAGCGCGCGCTCGTCATCGCGCAGGGGGCTGAAGGGAGAGCCCATGGCTTTATGGGGGCCCGACGTGATTTCCGCGGTCTCGACGCCCAGTTTGGCGAGCAGGCTGGACACCGTCGGACGGACCATGATGACCCCGATGCTGCCGGTTACGGTGGTGGGCTGCGCCACGATGCGGTCGGCGGCCTGCGCGATGTAGTAGGCGCCCGAGGTGCCAAGATCGAGGATCTGGGCCACCATCGGGATCCCGGCCCGGTGTTTGTACTCCGCTAATTCGTGGTAGATCGTGTCGGACGCGGTGACGGTTCCCCCGGGGCTGTTGATGCGGAGGACGACCCCCTTGATACGCCGATCCCGCTCCGCTTTGCGCACGATCTCAGCGATTTGGGACACCAAGCTCGGGTCGCGGTCGCCGAGAATCCGTCCCCCCCGCGGCTCGCCCGAGATGAAACCGGCCACCTCGATGAGGAGGATTTTCGGCCGCCCTTCGCCGGACACCCGGGTTTCTTGGAGCGGCTGCTGCGACGCTCGTACGTTGATCGACACGCACCCGCCGGCGAGCGGGCCCGTCACCAGTAGCCAAACCAACACGATCCTCCACGACATCACAGGTCTCCGATCGGGCGGCCATTCTACCGTGTCGGCTCGCGGCATGCAACGGCGCGACGAGGGAGGGTGATGTTGGGAGAGACGGGAACCCGAAGGAGAGCGGTGACGCGAGTAGGTTACTCGATGAAGTTCAGCAGGAGGCTCACCAGGCTCAGAGCGAGAATCGCGAGGCCGAGCCCTCGCTCGAATCTGGCCGGTTCAGGCGGTGGGGTGTGCGTGTTGGTGTTCATTGTGGTGCCCTCATGCGGCGTGTGACGGGACAGTATAGCGCGAGATGAAGCGGTGTCAACGCGAAGCCGCGCCGGGGGCCGCAACGATTGACTTCACCTAGGGCGCACGTTACACTACGCCTGCTCATGAGGACGCACTTCCGGCCTGTTGGCTCATGAAAATGCCCGTTCCCGTCGTTGGTCACGAATCCGAAGAAGAGCTCCAAGCTCGTGTCTTGCGCGGGCCCCTTCCGCGGCACGTCGCCATCATCATGGACGGCAATGGCCGTTGGGCTGCGCAGAGAAACCTCCCTCGCGTGGCGGGTCACCATGAAGGGATCAAGTCGGTCCGGGAGGTCGTCACCTGCTGCCGGGAGCTCGGCGTCGCGGGCCTCACGATCTATGCGTTTTCGGCCGAAAACTGGCGGCGGCCGATGTTTGAAGTTCAGGAACTGATGGTGCTCCTGGAGCTCTATCTCAAGCGGGAACTGTCGACGCTGATGGAACGCGAGATTCGGTTCCGGACGATCGGTCAGATCGAGCGATTGCCGGCCAGCGTGGTTGAGTGGATTCGCCGCGTCGAGCGCGAAACCGCGTCTCATCAAGAAATGACCCTGACGCTCGCCCTGAGTTACAGCGGCCGCAGCGAGATCGTCGACGCCGTGCGGCGGGTGGTGTCCGACGTCCAAGCGGGCTCGCTGGCTCCGTCGGCGATCGATGAAGACCTCCTGGGGCAGTATCTGGACACGCACGGGATGGAGGACCCCGATCTCGTGATCCGGACCAGCGGCGAATACCGGCTCAGCAACTTTCTCCTTTGGCAGATGGCCTACGCGGAGCTCTATTTCACCAAAACGCTGTGGCCCGACTTCCGCCGTCGGGATCTCCTGACCGCTTTTCTGGATTTTCAACAACGCGAGCGCCGATTCGGCCGGACGGGTGAGCAACTCCAGGGGAGAGCCGGGTGAGGGAGCACGCCGGGCGGGTGCTGTCCGCCCTGGTCGCCCTGCCGGTCCTCTATGCCGCGGTCCGGTATCTTCCGCTGTTCCTGTTCGCCGGGCTCGTTGTGGTTGTGGTGCTCTTGGCTCAACTCGAGTTCTATCGCCTCGTCCTCGGGCCGGCCGCGCCGGCGGGGGCGTGGAGCGCGCGGTATCCGACCATGGCGCTCGGGGCGGCCTTCGGTGTTGGCGTCGTGGTCATGGCCTACCATCAGGCGTGGGACACCGCGTTGCCGTTCCTGATCACCGCTCTGGTCATGACCATGGGCGGGGCCACCCTGTGGTTCGGCAAGGACCTCCATCTCGCACTCACCGATGTGGCGTTGGCGGTCTTCGGTGTGTGGTACGTGGCGTGGCTGCTGGGCCACCTGGTCCTGCTTCGCGGGCTGTGGGGCGGAGATTGGCTGGTGCTCTTCGTGTTGTGGGTGACATGGATCGGCGACAGCGCGGCGTACTACGTGGGCCGGGCCGTTGGCCGGACGCCGTTGGCGCCGCGCGTGAGTCCGAAGAAGACGATGGCCGGCGCGGTGGGAGGGGTCGTGGGCAGCGCGGTCGCGGCGCTCGTCGCGACGACGTGGTTTCCCGGCGAAATGAGTTGGTTTGAGGCCGTGGGGTTGGGCCTCGGCGGCGGGCTTGCCGGGATGATCGGAGATTTGGTTGAGTCGATGTTTAAACGGAGCGCGGGCGTCAAGGATTCGGGCGGCCTCATTCCGGCTCACGGCGGTCTGCTGGATAAAGTGGATGGCCTCTTGTTCACCGTTCCGCTCTTCTATTACTACCTTGTGTGGGTGAAGGGGTACGGGGCACACGGGGTGGCGGGTTGATGGAGGCGAAGCGACTCGTCATCTTGGGATCGACTGGTTCGATCGGCACCGCCACCCTCGATCTCGTGGCGGAGTTCCCCGATCTCTTCGAGGTCGTCGGCCTGGCGGCGGGCCGAGGCGGTGACGCGCTGGAACGCCAGATCCGGCGGTTCCGGCCCCGCGTCGTGTCGGTGAACAGGGTCGAGGAGGCCGACCGCCTGCGCGCGGCGTGCGCCGACGTGCCGGTGGACATCTTGGGCGGACCCGACGCCGCGGCGACGGTGGCCGCTCAGGGCGACGGGAACCTAGTGGTGTCGGCGATCGTCGGCGCGGCGGGATTGGTGCCGACGCTGGCGGCCATCCGCGCGGGGAAGTCGATCGCCCTCGCGAACAAGGAAACCATGGTCATGGCGGGAGCGCTGGTGACGGCCGAGGCCGCGCGGCACGGCGTGTCGATTCTTCCGATCGACAGCGAGCACAGCGCGATCTTTCAAGCCCTGAGCGGTCAGCGGACTGAGGATGTTCGGCGGTTGATCCTGACCGCGTCCGGCGGACCGTTCTGGGATCTGCCCCGTCATCGCCTCGATCGTGTGACGCGCGAGGACGCGCTGCGCCACCCCAACTGGTCGATGGGTCCGAAGATCACGGTCGACTCGGCGACGCTCATGAACAAAGGGCTCGAGGTGATCGAGGCGCACTGGCTGTTCGGGATGTCGGCCGATCGGATCGACGTCGTGATCCACCGTCAAAGCGTGGTCCATTCGCTGGTGGAGTTCTGCGACGGGTCGATGCTCGCGCAGATGGGCATCCCCGATATGCGCGGCCCCATCGGCTACGCCCTGGCGTATCCCCGGCGCCTGCCCCTGCGCCTCCCTCCGCTCGATCTGGCGGCGCGAGGCGCGCTGACGTTCGAACCGCCCGACCCCGACCGGTTTCCGTGTCTGGGGTACGGCTACGAAGCCTTGAAGACCGGCGGCACCGCGCCGGCCGTTTTGAACGCGGCGAACGAAGAGGCGGTGGCGGCGTTTTTGGACGGGCGCGTCGAGTTCCTGGCCATCGCGGACACGATCGAGCGGGTCCTTGGCCGGTCATCCAGCCGTCCGGCGACGACGCTCGACGACGTGCTGCAGGCCGATTGCTGGGCTCGCGCCGCGGCGCGGGAGGTTTTGGGGCGTTCTCAGGCCGCCGCGCTGTCGCCGGGCGACGCATGAGCCGCGCGGGAATGAGGGACGGAGTGTCGCGATGATCCATACCATTCTGGTGTTCCTGGTTGTGCTTGGTTTTCTGATTTTCGTGCATGAGCTCGGGCACTTTCTGGTTGCGCGGTGGACCGGGGTCCGTGTGATCCGCTTTTCGCTGGGGTTCGGGCCGAAGATCTACGGCAAGACCGTGGGCGACACCGAGTACATGGTGTCGGCGATCCCCCTCGGCGGCTATGTGAAGATGGCGGGGGATGATCCGAGCCAAGAGCTGACCAAGAGCCCCGAGGAGTTTTCGTCGCGGACGCTGGGCGAACGGACGCGGATCGTCCTTGCCGGGCCGCTGATGAACATCATCATCGCGTTCGCGCTGATGCCGATCGTCTTTCTGCTCGGCACTCACACGCCGGCGTTTCTCGATCAACCGCCGGTCGTGGGCTGGATCCAGGACGAGTCGCCGGCGCGCGCCGCGGGGTTTCTCGTGGGCGACCGGCTGGAATCGGTCGCCGGCCGCGCGGTGGCCACGTGGGAACAGGCGGTCACCCAGTTTGCCACGCGTCCGGACACGACGGTCGAGGTCGTGGTGGATCGCGCCGGGGAACGGCGGACCTTGACGTTTACCGTGCCGGGGCAATCCGATAAAAAAGGCACGGGGTCGCTGGGCATCCTGCCCGAGAAGCCGGCGATCGTCGGCGCCGTGAGCCCGGGCAAGCCCGCCGCCGTGGCGGGGCTGAAGGCGGGCGACGAGATCGTGGCGCTGAACGGCCAGCCGATCCATAACTGGTATCAGATGTCCGACGTCATCCAGAAGAATCAGGGGGCGCCGCTCACGCTGACCTATCGGCGCGACGGGGTCGATGTCGTCGTGGAGTTCACCCCGGTGATGGATGAGGTGTCCAAGCGGTGGATGATCGGGGTCGGCGGGCAGGAGTCGATGATTTTCCGCCAGTACGGCGTCGTCGAGTCCATCGTGTTGGGCACGGAGAGAATGTGGGAGCTGACCCGCCTCACCTTCGAGGTCCTGGGCCAGCTCTTCACCGGGAATCTTTCGATCAAAGCGCTCGGCGGACCGATCATGATCGCCCAGGTGACCGGCGAGGCGGCGGATTCCGGGTTTTCCGACGTGGTCCGCTTGGTCGCGTTCATCAGTCTCCAACTCGGGATTATGAACCTCTTGCCGATCCCGGTGCTGGACGGAGGGTGGTTGCTCTTCTTCCTGATCGAGGCGATCATCGGCCACCCGCTCAACCGCCGCGGCCAGGAGATCGCGCAGACCGTGGGGTTTGTGCTGTTGATCACTCTCGCGCTGGTGGTGTCGTATAACGACATCATGCGTATTATTGGATGACCTGTAGGGACGGGTTTGAAACCCGCCCCTACAAGGGCGTTTGACCATGCAGATCGTAAGACGGAAAACACGACAGATCAAAGTCGGGGCAGTCGCCATTGGCGGGGATGCGCCGATTTCGGTCCAGTCCATGACCACGACCGACACGTCGCAGATCGACAGGACCGTCGCCCAGATCCACGCGTTGGAACAGGCCGGGTGCGAGATCGTCCGCGTGGCGGTGCCCGACACCCCCTCGGCGGAGGCCCTGCCCGAGATTAGGCGGCAGACCACTCTCCCGCTGGTGGCCGACATACATTTCGATTATAAGCTCGCGCTCAAGGCGCTCGATGCCGGGGTCGATTGCCTCCGCATCAATCCCGGGAATATCGGGGATCGCGACAAGGTCGAGCGCGTCGTGAAGATGGCCAAGGAACGCCGGACGCCGATGCGGATCGGCGTCAACGCCGGCTCGCTCGAGCGGGAGCTGCTCGAGAAATACGGCTATCCCACCGCCGACGCGATGGTGGAGTCGGCCTTGAGCCATATCCGCATTCTGGAAGATTTGGACTTTGACGACATTAAGGTCTCGCTGAAGGCGTCGAACGTGGGACTGGCCGCGGCGGCGTATCGCGCGTTCTCCCGGGTGAGCGACTACCCGCTTCACCTCGGCATCACCGAGGCGGGGACGGCCTTCTCCGGCGGGATCAAGTCCGCCGTGGGTCTGGGGATCCTGCTCGCCGAAGGTATCGGCGATACGATCCGCGTGTCGCTGGCGGCCGATCCGGTCGAAGAGGTCAAGACCGGTTATGAGATCCTCAAGGCTCTCGAACTCCGCCGGCGGGGGGTCAACGTGGTGGCCTGCCCGACCTGCGGCCGTCTGGAAATCGACGTGATCCGGATGGCGAACGAGGTGGAGCGCCGCTTGGCGCACGTGAAGGAGCCGCTGACCGTCTCGATCCTCGGCTGCGTGGTCAACGGCATCGGCGAGGGCAAGGAAGCCGACATTGGTGTCGCGGGCGGGCGGGGAGTCGGGCTCTTGTTCAAGCACGGCGAGATCGTCCGCAAGGTGCCTGAAGCCGAGTTGCTGGACGTCTTGTTGGACGAGATCGATGCGATGTTGGCCGAGCGAGCGGGACGACCGATCGACCGCCTCCCGGTGTTGTAAATCGTCGGGGCGAGGCATGCCTCGCCCCGACGACACCTCGACACGAATAATCATAGAGCGAACTCATGCCCCGATATTCATCCCTCTTCATCCCCACGCTCCGGGAAGATCCGGGCGAAGCCGAGACCGTCAGCCATCGCCTGCTGCTCCGCGCCGGCATGATCCGTAAAGTCGCGGCCGGGATCTACACGTATCTGCCCCTCGGTTACCGCGTCTTGAAGAACGTCGAGCGGATCGTCCGCGAGGAGATGGACCGCGCGGGGGCGCAGGAGATCCTGATGCCCTTCGTCCAACCGGCCGAGTTGTGGCGCGAAACCGGCCGTTGGGGTCAGTACGGCAAGGAACTCTTGCGGCTGAAGGACCGGCACGAGCGCGAGTTCTGCCTGGGGCCGACGCACGAAGAGGTTGTGACCGACCTGGTGCGTCGCGAGGTGAAATCCTACCGCCAGCTTCCGATCACGCTCTACCAGATTCAAGCGAAGTTCCGCGACGAGATCCGCCCGCGGTTCGGGCTCATGCGGGGGCGGGAATTTCTGATGAAGGACGCCTACAGCTTCGACCGCGATGATGACGCCAGCCGCGTGAGCTACGACGTGATGTACCAGGCGTACACCCGCATCTTCACCCGCTGCGGTTTGACGTTTCGACCGGTCGAAGCGGACGCCGGGCTGATCGGCGGCAGTTTCTCCCACGAGTTCATGGTGCTGGCCGACACGGGAGAGGAAGGGATCGCGAATTGCGACGTGTGCGGGTACGCGGCGAACGTCGAACGCGCGGAGGCCGTGGGGCCGACCGGAGATGGGACCGCTCGTGCCTCGACGGGCTCGATGGAGGAAGTGGCCACGCCCGGCAAGCACACGGTGGCGGAGGTCGCCGCCTTCCTGGGCGTTTCCCCCGATCGGCTGCTCAAGACCCTGCTATACCAGGCGGGGGATCGGGTCGTCGCGGTCTTGGTCCGAGGCGATCACGAGGTCAACGAGATCAAGCTTAAGCGGCACCTCGGCGTGGCCGAGGTCGCACTCGCGACCGACGCGGTAATCGTCAAGGCGACCGGAGGGCCCAAAGGATTTTCTGGGCCGGTCGGCTTGCGGGACGTGCCGATCGTGGCCGACCACGCGGCGGTCGGCGTGCGGGACGCGGTGGTGGGGGCGAACCGCGCCGACACGCACCTGATCCACGTCGACCCGACCCGCGATTGGCGCATCGACGTGGTCGCGGATGTGCGGAACGCGGCGGCCGGAGATTCCTGCCCCCGGTGCGCCAACGGTCGCTTAGCGATCACGCGCGGGATCGAAGTCGGCCACGTCTTCCGGTTGGGGACGAAATACAGCGATGCGATGCACGCCACGTATTTGGACCACGAGGGCAAGGAGCAGCCGATCGTGATGGGCTGCTACGGCATCGGGGTCAGCCGGGTGGTGGCCGCCGCGGTCGAACAGAACCACGACGCCAAGGGGATCGTCTGGCCGGCGCCGCTCGCGCCCTTTCCCGCGCACCTTGTCCCGCTCAACGATCGGTCGGCGGCCGTCATGGCCGCGACCACTCGCATCGAGTCCGCGCTCGCTCACGCGGGCGTCGACGTCTTGGTCGATGATCGAGCGGAGCGTCCCGGGGTGAAGTTCAACGATGCCGACCTGTTGGGGATCCCCATCCAACTGGTCCTTGGCGAAAAGTCGGTGGCGCAGGGCGAGGTCGAGCTCAAGGACCGCCGCAGCGGGGAGGTGCGAAAGGTCAAGATCGACGAGGCCGCGGGGCTGATCGCCGCGTCGGTCACGGCCGGGCGATGACGCGTCCGCCGTGGATGGTCGCTCCTCCCCTGTCCACCGAGCGGTCGCATTGCGCGGCGGCTGCCCTGGACGGGAAGCTCTACGTCTTCGGGGGCGGCGGTGCGGGGTTTCAGGCGCTCAAGACCGTCGAATGCTACGATCCGGCGAAGGAGAGCTGGGCGCCGTGCGCCCCGATGCCGACCGCGCGCTCCGGCGTCGTCGCCGTTCCGTTTCACCGCCGTGTCTACGTCATGGGCGGGGGATTCAAGAAGCCGGACGGAACGTTTCAATTCCTCACCACGGTGGAGATCTACGATCCCGAATCGGACTCCTGGACCAAGGGGCCTGATCTGTTACGCCGCCACGACGCGCCCGCCGCGACCGTCCTGGGTGGGCGCATTTATCTCATGGGCGGGCACCTCCCCGACACGCCAGGGGGGCCGCTCACGGATCCGGCGTTTGCCTTCACCGAGTTCTTCGACCTCGTGAATGGCCGCTGGCTGGAGCTCTCGCCCCTGCCCACACCGCGCTTTTCGCTGGCCGCGGTGCCGTGGGACGGGAAAGTGCTCGCGATGGGGGGCGGAGCCTTCAAGGACGGCGCGTTTCGGAATTTCGATGTGATCGAGGCCTACAACCCCGTCCGAGGGGAATGGGCCCCGTCGGAGATCGGATCGTTGCCGTGGACGGCGGCGGGCGTGTCCGCCGCCGTCTTGGATGGCGCGATCCACGTGTTCGGCGGCAACGACGGCGAGGCCATCCAGGCCACGGCCGCGTGCTACGACCGCGCCCGAGGCTGGCGCATTGTGGCCTCGATGCCCGAGCCCCGAGCCGCCGCGGCGGCCGTCGAGCTGGGCGGCGCGATCTACCTCGTCGGCGGAAGAGCGTCCGACGGCAAGACCCCGACCAACACCCTCATGGTGTATCGCCCCGGTTGACATCCCAACAGCCGTTTCGATATCATACATATTCTTGTTCAACAGGGGGGGAGTGCGTCATGAAGGTGATTTTGCGCGAAGACGTCGATCACGTGGGTAAGATGGGCGAGCTGGTGACGGTTGCCGACGGCTATGGCCGTAACTTCCTGCTCCCGCGCCAGATGGCCGCGGCCGCCACCGAGAAGAACGTCCGTGCGCTGGACCACCAGAAGCGTCTGATCGAGACCAAGCGCAAGAAGGAACGCGCGGCCGCGGACGAAGTGGCTAAACGCCTGGCGGGCATCCCCGTGACGATCCCGATGCAGGTTGGAGAGGAAGACAAGCTCTTCGGCTCCGTGACGAGCAAGGACATTGCGGACGCGCTGGCCGCGGCGGACTTCATCGTGGACAAGAGAATGATCCTGCTCGATAAGCCGATCAAGACGCTCGGCACGTTTAGCATTCCCGTCAAACTCGCCTCCGACGTGACGGGCGAGGTCAAGGTGTCGGTCGTCAAGCAAGACACGGCGTAACCACGCGCGCTCGTCGAATCCCTCCGACCGACACGCGTCGTTGATCGGTCCGTAGTAAGTCCTGTATCCTATTTCAATTCCTTGACGGCGACGCTCGCCGGCTGATTGCGACCTCCACATGTCGAAAGGCGGCGATGAATTCCGATGACGGACATCAGCGTTCCCTCCGGCCTGGGGACGCCCTGCTCATCGTCGACGTCCAGAACGATTTTCTCCCCGGCGGCGCCCTCGGGGTTCCCGCCGGCGATGAGGTCGTCCCCGTCCTGAACCGGTACCTGGGGGAGTGGCGCGCGCGGGGGCTGCCGGTGTTCGCCACGCGCGACTGGCA